>JGI24158J21664_10005500_pt1 | contig 16560 bp, 11 predicted proteins | sample Ectturendosymbi3_FD_21664 | JGI IMG/M metagenome (IMG submission 21664)
GAATTACTGGCGTTTGAGTATCGTAAAAACTAGTGTTGACAAAGAACACAAGTTTCGAAAAATCAAATCCATGCAGCATGTGTTAGTAGTCTTACATACAATAGGAAAATCATATTGCTACAGCATTTTAATTTTTGCAATTTCACTTTTTGGATGCCCGGGGACGTTTGCCCGTTTGCCCCCCTCTGCACGCCACTGGGGACGGTGGGCTACTTTCAAAAAGCTATCACGTATAGGCAAGTCAGGCTATGTTAACCATGTACGAAATTGAAAATAAACGAAAGGTATTGTGACGACGCAGCGTTTCTTCAATAATTTACTTTTTACTACACAACTGTTTGAGATGGAACAAATCTATTCATTGCCCTGTTCATTTACATTGTTTGGTCTTGATTCTTGAATGTTCAACGTAATCAACAGTTCTTAAATGAACAATTTTAAAAAATTCAAGAATTTTCAAGGACGCCGGAAATTATTCAAGGACAACAAAATGTTTTTCAAGAATCAAGGACATTACGCGTTTTGATAGCAAATTCAAGGACAGTCCTTGGCGCTCAAGGACGTCTGGCAACCTTAATATCCGGTCTATGCGATTAACGGTACTAACTTCTTCACGCATGAATCGTTTTCGTTTGAGATTCTGGAATCTTATGCGAAAACTCGGTTATAGCGCTAAACCGATATACAATTAGTCGGAATAAACTGTATTCACTCTGCGAAGTAGTGTGCGGTTGCAAAGCTATGCAGTGTGAATAAAACAAACAAATATTTGCAAGAGTTCGCATACACAAGCAACTGCAACACATTAAGGATGCGGGCTAGAATGGAACATGCATATCTGTGACTACCGGTAAAGCTTGTGCAATGTCGCTTAAAAGAAAGCGTTTTCCATCTAATGCTGCAAAATAATGTTGCATCAAATATTGGCCAAAAATTGTCAAGTAATCAGCGGCTTGTAGCGAGCGAGTGTAAGTAGTCATCAGGTTCAATGCAACATTCCCACTTTTGAGGCCTTATTGTGAAAAAATATGTACCTCTTTCTTGAACGATGCAGAAAGTCTAACAAAGTATGGTTGCGCGCTTTGATGCATTGAGATTGTTTATATTCGTCCTTAATCTTTGAACATTACAACCGCATTTTACTTGGCGACTGACTGCTCGCACGTTACAGCGTTTGTTTGAGGCAGTGTCACAATACGTTCGTACTTTACCTGGCCTTGACCAGGGTTGGACTCACTGTCCTACTCTGGATGTAGTGTTGTACCAAGTGTTACGGGTTAGCGAACGATAATGTCCCTATGGTGAAAGTGTCCCGGTTGTTCTACCTCCAAACTCCCTATTAATTGTTCTATTGTGTTTGTTTTTATCAATCTGCATTGCGCAAACTGTGTGCGTTTGTACTCTATGGACGTCGTGTCTGTCATAAAACCTTAAAATAAAAACATGAAATAAAATTAACTAGATATATATTTGTTTTTACAACTTATTTAAACTCAGGTGTGCATGAAACAAAGGAAAATCACTTGAGGGCGTGAAGGAGAAAAGGTTAAGAACCACTGTTCTACATTGATAGACTTTTACATCAAGTACAGTACTACGCCTAGTGTACAGTACTTTCAGTCGTCCAGTAGTGGGAAAACAAAATTATTATGTCAGAAGTCGCAAAAAATCCAATATTATGTCAGAATTTCAACTAAACTTGCAAATGCATGTCAGCATCTCTTGTTGTAACTTTAATAAAATCTCGATCAAAAGAAAAAACTGCTGTAACAAATTTTGACCTAACGATAACTTTTGTCCTAATGGTAAATTTGAAATTTTTTAACCTAATAACTTTGGAACCGGTCATGGTATCAGCATGAAACCAGGTTTGTGGACGTTTCATAAACTTTTAAAAAGGCAGAAAAATTTTGACTTTATTGACTTTTGGTTGTCCTACTTATCACTAAGGAAAGCAATTGCTATTCGTTGAAATACTGAACACAGTTGTTTAATGTCACTCACTAATAGAACGATGCTGCGATCGACTACTACTTGCGTGAATTAATTTTCAATGATTAAGTGCAAGAAGTCATAGTTACGGATTTTCTGAAACATTGGGTGTTACTACATGCTGTGCAATTAAATCGTAGGACAGTATTTGAGTGGAAATTACTTTTGATGTTAAGGGTATTTTTCAGAAGCCGACTTGATATTTGAACTCAAGCTCGTATTTGAGCTTGACTTTTAAAACCTGTTTCAATTCTGACGCAATTCAAAACTGTAGGCCTACTCCAAAATGATATTCTAAGGTTTTCCTTATACGAGGCTGAGAAAATATCAAGACAAGCATGTGCTCAAGTCGCATTCTGGAATACATTTCATGCCCTTTCTACCAATCAACCCCCAAACCCAAAATTACCTTGCATATTGTAAATCCGAACGACTCCACATGCAACATCACCTCATGGAGAATTTTCAACCTCTTGTTGTGTTAAAGCCATTACACACATTAAAAATCACCACTTACCAATGTGGTACGACGGGACTATAGCCTACTGATAACAAAAAAACTTTGCGCAAACAGGGCGACATCACGTCTACTTCATTCTTATTTTTAACTTTACCTTTACGCAGTCTAGTATAAAAATAATACCAGATGTAATCACTGCAGCAAAGCCTCATTACTAGTTTAATACAATGTGTTGTATCATGGTGAATTGTAAAGTTTCAGAGTCTAGAAATTAAGTACCTTGCCTCTCACCAGCACAAGAATGAACAAAGTGATTTTTCTGCCCGCCACAGGCCACTGCGCTTGCCAGCCCGGCGCTGCGGAAATCACAGCTCCAGCTCGCATTTCCAAGTTTGGTCTTGCCTGTGCTTGATTCACAAGCCATAACAACCCTTCCAGCACTTTGCTACAGCGAGACTGGCGCTGCAAGCGCTCACAGCTCCAGACTTTCGTCATTTACAGTGTTTACTATAGAAAACCAAATAAATGTCTAATATTCAGCTTTGTGCATAAAGCTTTGGGAAGAGAGGACACATTGTCAACTCTTCTTGTTAATGCAAATTTAAATATCGAAGTGGAACAACAAACTGGCCTAAAAACAAAATTTACCGTTAAAATAAAGGGTGCTGCAGTTCCGAAGTGCCTACATACGAGCCGCCACTGCTTTTACACGTCATAGAACTACCGGTAATTCAAACTTTACTTTGCGAAAGATGTTGATCTTATTCCGTGGCATTGCTGTTTGCAGAATGGAATGAATTAGAAATCTTCTTAACGAAAATGTTAAAGGCTAACTTACATATTTTTAAAGTTGCAATAGAAACACAGTAACTTAAGCTAGCTGCTGTTTTCACTAAAGCAGTCACCAATTTCTAAACCTTGGGAAGAACTGGCTGGATTTAATAAATATCCGTTGCCTAAAGTTTGAACGAAGTTTTCCACTTTAACATTTTGCTGATTTTCAGGGACACACAATTCTGAGAAAGGATTTTATTTGCACATCTTCTCAAAACAAAAGCACATTTTTATTTTTATTAAAACCAACCACAAACTGCTCATTTTAGATGCTTACAATACTACCGGGGCTTGTAGGCTATTGTAATCATGTTACAGAACGCTCTTTTGTAAATTCCTGTGTATATCATGTCCAGAAAGACAGATTTTCCTAAATAAACACACTAAACTTATCTTTTCTTCATAAATTTTCCTTTAAGGTTATGCAAAGGTAATTTGTTCAATCGAAACCTCTTGGATTAATGAAAATTTATTGTTTGGTTTGGCGTAGTACAGATTCGCTATATGTGACCATTGGTTGTCAACGTGAAGTCGAATTTTAAAATTCTCTCAAGGTTCCTTTAGGCAAAGAGCGGAAATCGTTTTACAAAGGTAATCTTCTTTGGCATGCAATAAAATGGGTGAACAGTTGCTTTCCTCAAATTTTTATTTCAAACTTTAAACACTGTATTAAGATGTATGGGACAGAGTTCCTTACTGAAGCGTTTACTTGGGTAGGTTTAGCTGCAAAAGACTGTTGATATTGAAGCCCCTTCAACTACCGGATGCGCCACATCTTTTGTAGAACTTTGCACTAACATAACTTGCCAGGCGATTCAGATAGAGAGCTGTTCAAACCCTCTAAAGGTGCAACAGGTCTAGTAGTTTCGATTTTTTTAATGGAAAGTTTTGGATTTGAATTTTTTGTGGGTGAAATCATAATGGAGGTAGGTTTTAGGTCATTTTGGCCCAGTTTACAGGGCCCTGGGCACCAACCGCTTGATGGAATTTTTTGACTCAAGCTTTTTTGGAAACTAGGCTCGAATCCGAGTCTTTAGAGCCCTTGATTGCCTTTTCAGCGTTTAGTGCAAAAGTTATGGCCTAAAAGAAACAAACAAATATGTAATCATCTAGGGAATTCCAGGTGGAGTATTTCATTAATTCGTGTCTTTTTCGCAATAACGTGCCAACCACAAACGTTAGAAAAGCAATCAAGGGCTGTAAAGATGCGGATTTTGGCGTAGTTTTTCAAAAACGAAACAAATAATTGCCTCTAGGGGTTGGGACACAGGGTTGGATAAAAAATCATAAACCTACCACTATTGTCACATCACCCATGAAAAACCTCAAATCTAAACCTTTCCCAGTTTTTTTTTTATCGAAACTACGAGAGCTGCCGGATCTTTAGAGGGTTTGAGCAGCTCTCTAGCACAACCAACTGGCGAGTTATATGCGAGCAAACCAGGGCAAATCGCGATAGTGAAAGGCTAAGTTATGTGAGCTCCTGCATTACTGATGAAAACGGCCTTTCAGACAATTTATTTGTTTTGGTGAATTTTAGTGCTTGTTTGTCAACCTGAATTGCAAAAACGGAGAAACAAAAAATTGTGGCTCAGTGGTTGAAGGATTTTACATCGAATAAACTATTTGAGCAGTTCCCTCTCCGTCGGTGACATTCCACCTAAAAATGTTTTTGCTACAGCCGCTTTCAGGAAAGTATCCATTACAACAGAAATGCTTCTAAGCCACTTTCTATAAGTGAACTAAGAAATAAGGATATTTTTTATGAAATTTATAAAAAAAAAAAATTATGAGGAACGACATAATACATTCGTGTGCACATTGTCTGCATCATTTCTACTTAGTCCACCAAGTACAAGTATTTAATTGAACTTTACACTGTCCAACATGAAACGTGCTCGCTAGCCATTATCAAAACCAATGATTCTATCAAATGACTAATAATGGAACAGAAACGTCAAAACTGTCAGTGGAAAAGGTAATCAAGTCTGAAACTGGTTATCAAACTTCCTAATCTGTACACGTACTGTAGCTATACTTTGCACAATATCGCTTTTCACATAAAAGTCATATTTGCTTTTCTGGTGCAATACCGGGTATAAGAAGAATATTTTGAGTGTAATTTTCCTTTCCTCTATTTGTAGTAACATGCCACTGTAAATCAGCACGCATTGATGTTATTTAATGGAAATCGATTTCGCCATACGGCATCTTCAGTCCAAGTCTTATCGATTTCCATTAAATAACATCAATGCGTGCTGATTTTTGTTACTTGTGTAGTGTGCACAGACAGTGCTTAAGTTGAAGATATGGGTAGACAAGAATCGCTGCAGTTAATAGAAAGGAAGACACAAGTTGATACTGATGCTCAAGAAACAAGTAGAGCTTCCAAGTATAGCAACATGCCACTAACAATATTGCGATGGCACAGTCATATCGTTCTTGCCACCAAATTGCAGCTGTGATATTTTTCACCAAAGAGAATTTTTCACCAAGACCTTTACCAATTTGTCACCACAAGATCTCTCACAGTAAAGAATCTTTTACAAACGGAAATAACTTTTGGTGAGAGATGAAATTGAAAAAATGTTTCACCACCGGATTTTACTTCTGTGTATTGTGTACTTTTGGTAACTCACAGACTGTATATCAAACGCTGGAATCTTAGAGGTTGCTAAGTCCTATTTTTCGTGGTTATCTTCCGCACACATTGACGCAGTACCCCAAGCGCTTAAATCATATGTTTTATTAACAAGACAATCCTAATTTTATTTTGTTTTTTGAAAATAACAATGTACGTGTGGATTTTTGATTTCGCAGTGTCATGAGTAATGCCTTGAATTTAGCTTTTGATATCTCAAAGCAACGTCTATGTACTTCGCATCTAGGTTTCTTTGGTTGTTTTGCAATAAACGGGCAGAATGTTTAAAAAAGCACTGAAAGATATTCACTTATGTAAATAATTTAAATGGTTGAAATTAGTCACACGCTCTCTTTGTAAACTTTATGATACCGTGTGGCCATTCTAAGAATTGGTTTCAATCAGAATAAATGCGTAATTGATTCAACAAAAACACAGGTACTGTAATGAGGCACAGACCCAAAAACTTTAGGAGCGGTCCACTAATGTGCAAGCATTTGAAAAGTTAGTTGCAAAAATGGTTATAACAATGTTTTGAGAAGTTCGTGTGATTAAAGCAAACTTTTTGAGTTTAAAATAGATTTTCGATGTTCCAGCAATACCTCATCATTTGACGTCAGCAGGAATTTCAACATGACGTAATGTCAGGTAGTACCAGTTGCGCGCTAGCGCTTTGATATTCCGGATGTTACATAGCGCTACAGCGTATGGTGCGCTGTTTCTCACGCAGCGTAGAGGCGATCAGGAACAGGTTTAGTATACAATCTGCATTATAGTTGTTTGCTGCGGCTTCGAACACAAGTTTCGGAAACTCTCAGCGTCAGCTGTCGTACATCTGGCAATTAATAGTGACTACAGGTTGTTGCTATTATAAATACCTTGCAGTGCAACATGTATAACGAGGTTTATTATCTGTTTGGGTTGCCTTCAAAAAGACAAAGGAATTTATTCGTTGTTTTCAAGGGTACTGCGCCAGGACATCATAAAATGTCTGAGTATGTTTATGCCAAGATTGTATACTTTACTCGCAAAGACGTAGAGAATACTTGTGCAAAAACTTTGGACAACCAAAAAGGGGCTTCGGTAAATTTTTTGGCGATTTCGGTTTTTCAGCCTAAGTGTGTTTGTGCTTTCTGTTTGAGTGTTAACACTTAATGAGGAGGCTACGTTTTGCCACAGTGAGTACATTTTTCTGCTCGGTTCCTCTAACTCTGGAACTTGAACAGAGAAAGAACTGACTAGAAGTAGGAACTGTATTCAACACTACGAAAAATGTAGTAAACAACCGGTGATTGAGATCAATAGCTTCTGGCGCTGAACACCTTTAGTATTAACTGTCATACAGCAGTTACTGGATCTCAAGGAAACAAAAACTTGTATGCAGTTATTGAAGCTACGTATAGGGACGAAAGCTAGGAAATTAGAAAGAAAGCGGAACCTGTTTAGCAAGGCTGTACGTTCTATTGTGCTTGCATTTGGGAACCTGCTGGAACTTAGTCCTTCGTTCGTTGAGTTTTGGCATTTGAGAATGATAAACGAACGTAGGCTCGTAAGCTTCACAGGAGTATAACAGGTGATGTCGGTGACATTTTTCCAAATAACAGAATTGTTGCACTAGCTGACAATATCAGCTTCCAAAAATGACAACAAACAGTTGTGTTTGCGTGGCTCAGTGTCAGATCGATTAGGGCGACTGGACCAGTTTCACAATTTCAAAGGGACGACTCATTTTCCTGTGATTTTGTTCCACCACCCCAGAACACATTGAAGATTGAAAATCAGTTTGATCGCGAGATGACCCCACAATTTGACGAAAAAAGTTACACTTTGTGCTGAAAATATATTGACCTTCGCGCAGTTAAGCTCGTTTTATTAAAAAGTGAGACCGTGTTTCGTTTAGTACCGAATAATGCTGACAAACCTGAGTTGAACAACTTCCCTTCTTTCACCCTGTTGCAATCGCGAGGTAAACTAAGAAAGTATTTTGTGTAACAAGGCGATAGTACCCGCGCATGGTAAATATTCGCCCTGGTGTGAATACACGGTTCGGAGAACGATTCAGAAAAACTTTTATCGTCTTTCCACAAATAAAAGCATGGCATTAGATGAACTCACGAAATTTCAGTGTTCGCCCAAAAACTATGCCTTTAAAACTCCAGCAACATATACGCAGTGGTGTATTTAAGGGGAGGCGAGCGAGGCACTTGCCTCGGGCCCACCCTTTTTGGGCCCCCCCCTTGAGATGTTACGCGCGTAAATTTTCCTTATTTTTGATGAAAAACTTCTTATTCACTCATATAATGTACTACAAAGCAGATCATAAGTAAGTACTCTGCTTTCAAAGAGGTCCCCTAGAGAATCTGTGATGTGCAGGTACTTTGCTTTCAAAGGGGCCCCAACAACAACTGCAACTAAAAGGCAATTTGCTTTCAAAGCGGCCCCCAACAGCCACTGATATGTGTAAGTACTCTGTTTTTAAACTTCATTGAAGGGGCCCCTAAAAGAGACTATAATATGTAAGTACTTTGCTTTCAAAGGGCAATCTACAGAAACTGTAGTGTGCAGGTACTTTTTTTAAAAGAGGCCCCCCTACAGCCACTGCAATTTGAAGGTAATCTACTTTCAAAGGGCCCCAGCAGCCACTGAAATGTGTAAGGAATCTGCTCTTAAACATCATTGAAGGGGCCTTAAACTGTAATGTATGAGTACTCTTCTCGCAAAGGGGCCCCCAACAGCAACTGTAATGTGTAAGTACCTTTCTTTCAAAGGGGCCCCCAACAGCAATTATAATGTAAAATTCCATACTTCCAGAGGCCCCAACAGCAAACGTAAAGTGTAAGTACCTTACTTTCAAAGAGGCCCCTAACAGCAATTGTAATGTTTAAGTACCTTGCTTTCAAAGGGGCCTCCAACAACAACTTTAATGCGCATGTACCTTGCTTTCACAGGGGCCACAAACAGCAGTTGTAATCTGTAAACACCTTGCTTTCAGTTGGGCCCCCAGCAGCAACTGTAATGTGCAAGTAATATGCTTGCAAAGGGGCCCCAAACAGTAATTGCAATGTGCAAGTACTATGCTTTCAAAGAGGCCCCCAACAGCAGCTGTAATGTGTAAGTACCTTCCTTGCAAAGCGCCCCAATCACCATCTCCAATGAGCAAATGAAGAAAAACTTCAAACCAACTTCTTTACCTAAAGAAATTGTGGGTTGAAATTTCTTCCACAAAGTTCTGAAAAGGTCCCATCAAATATTAGCGAATAGGCCAGACTTGATAGGTGATATTTAAGCTCTTTTGCCATCTCATAGCCAGTATAACTTCAAACGTTTTTTCCTAGCACAGATTTAGTCAATTGTGTGGGCTACTTGCTGCAGTAGAAATGTTTTCAATAAGGTACATGATGAATTATTTATTTATTTCCTACCTTTGCACATTTTTCAAACAACTAATGTCAATGCAAGTTAAGGCAGCCTTGACTCATCCAGCCTCAAAACTTTCCAAAGACAAATCTCAGAATGTGATGGCGTCATCATAGGCCCCCTATTTTTATTCTTGCCTCGGACCCCCCCAACCCTAAACCCATCACTGCCCGTACGCCTATAGTGACAGGAATAATTGTCCAAACCCAGACTTGAATTAGTAGAAGGCTGGTTGAAAATCTTCGAAAAGGCAACGTGCTTGGTGAATTTCACATTTGATTTGAGAGAACAAGCAGTCTTTCTCTTTTTCCTTTCCCGCGCTCAAGTTTTCCCAAACTGCGTAATACGTGAGCTTTATGCAAAGTACGAACATAAAACAACGTCAGGCAGCGGCCTCTCAACCCCCAGTGCGGGTCACCTTCCTGAGCAAGCCGTTCGTGCCTAAGGTTGAAGAGATTCCAAGAGACATTTGCAGGGAATCGTTAATCTTCTTGTGCAATAGTATTAATGGTTGTGGCAACTTGCAATCAGCTCAGCGACCTACAATCGCACAGTTGCACCTCCAGACAGTCGCGACGAACCGTCATCGTAACCAAGAAACCAAAACTGTAACTGAAACATTGTTCTATTTAGGCTTACAAGGTTTGTCCTGAACATAAACGTTGTAAAATTGACAGCGGTTACCGGATACGTATTTGTGAGTAAATACATTTTTCAAGATTAAAAAAATGTGCCTTTCTTTACAGCAAAAATAACGCTCTTTGTAGCAAAAAATATAAAACTAGGAAAAAATGGAACGTGTGTGCATAAAATACTCAGAGCCCGAACGCTTTTTACCACAATGCTGACAAATATTGCTGTGTTTTCAGTTAAAGGTTGGACAAGTATTTCCGAACTGTTGTTTTCGTACACAGCACACAGATTTCCTGACTTAGGTTCGGAAACTGGCATGTTTGTTTTTGAAATTTATTCTGTTGCTCGTGAGGACAATTCCCATTGTTTTAACCACATGATACTTTAGTGGTAAGTGGTCTACTATTTTTTGCTTTGGCGGCCACTTTTGGCTTAAGAGGAAAACGTGTAGGAAATCTTGAAATGCTTTCTTTTTTGGCGTCGTGGAAGACAAATATTTCCATGTGTACGGATTGCTTATCACCGATACAAAACCGTGTTAGTTGCAGCAAAACTGCAAACACCTTTATAAGGTGTTGGTAGTTTTAATATACATGAGTTGATCGCAAAAATGTTTTTACCAAATGGTCTTAAATGTGCTTGAGGATTTTTTCATTGTGATGTTGCATTTTACACCATTTCTTTTCAAGTATTACCGCTAAATTCCAGGCTACAGCATGAAAATCTACAAACTTTGTGTTGTATTGCTAATCTTCTTGGAGCTAGTCCAGCAAAAGTTGGCATGTGCTCAACTCACAACATCTAATACAAGCCTTGCGTCACCAACTGGGACCACAATTCCAACGACACCAAGTAGGCATATTCACATATGATTGTGTTCTTCGTCACTAACTCTATACACACTTTTCTAGGCGATTGACAGTAAAGTCTTAGCACATGTCTTTTGAAGCTACTTAAAATGCTGGATCTATGGTAAACTGCTTTGAATATGATTAAGATGCAAGTCAAATGCTTTCTTTTCTATCTCTACCACATTCTTATTTCATAACCATTTGTAGATCTCAACATGTCCTCTTTGATGTTTAGCGCGAATGAGTGACTGCCACAATGGAGGAATCTGTCTTATCTACAATCAAACGGGCTACTGCAAAAGTTGCAAATGTCCCACTGGTTATACGGGTAGTCTGTGCGAGACAGCACCGACTGTCATCAAAGTTGACGTCACTTATACTAGTTTAGCGAATTCTTCAAACAAAAGCCTGAATAAAACTGCCATAATCTCTCTGGTAAGTGGTGAAAATACTGTAGTAAAAATAACGTACATAGATGGTTACACACAGAGTGAACCATAGTAAATATCAGCCATTATCCTTACAAGTTTGTGGGGCAGTTTACGTGCCATGACCTGGCGCTGCTGCAAATAAAATTACGGATGAAGAGTGAATGTGTCTGCATAGGAATCTTTAAGATTTTAAAGCTGATTAAGCACTATTTATTAAATATTGTGAAAACCTACGTTAGCGATTCATCTTCAAAAATGTGGAAATGTGTTTTTTGATATAAATTAACTTTATTTTTGTAGCCTTCTTCACACAATTTCATACTTCTTCAAATAATTTTGCTAAAATATGTACACAGACCACGCAATATTAGGGATCATGTCTGTTGTACCTTTCGGTTCAAAAAACACGTCTGCTATGACTACTACGTATATGTTTGTGTATTGAGTAGAGTAGCTTTCTGTAGAAACAGTTTGTTGCAGTTTTCTCTTTAAAGCAGATCAGCGCCTGGAATTGACTGCACAGTTACCTACATCGATTTTCCTTTCTTAATGTTACCCGATTAAATCAAAACAACTTCAAAAACTTTTATAACCATCGCGCCATAAGCATACACATGAAAAAATTGCAACTGCTTTTAAATTTATTGCCCTGCGTTTGAAGCTTTGACTGTTATTTTGTCTCATGGCACTTCATGCTTCTTTCACCACGCTTTGAATTATTTTGACAAAGCTTTAGCACCACGTTTGAATTATTTTCAACAGTATTTCGTTCCACTTTTCAACAAAGGTTTTGTTTAAATTCCATGTAAGCAAATCAAAATTTCTTTTTTGGCAGTTGACCATGCATAGACCAAAATATGACTTACTTTTATAGTAGAAAGCTTCATTCAAGGTCTACTAGTTCAACGCTAGTATGTACAAACCTTCGTGAATGGTGAAAAATAGCCTAAGTATACGAACTAGGGGCTACAGCTTTCATTAATGATGTTGCAAAAATGATCTTATTAATCAAAACTTTTCCAAAGAAGGAGATGCATCTCGTATAGTCAATTGCAGCACTCCTGATTTCTGCTGTCTCGTACACTGCATGCCAGTGCATATTGTAATAATTTCCATGACCTTGCGTTGTTTGTTTTTGCGGTGGTGTTCATGAACTACGCACGATATATTCAGAGTCTAGTGATTCTGCCCACTCATAACAGATTTAGACTAACGGAGATATAGGTATATATTATAAAATATGTACATAAGAAGCGTTTTGACCGTCTTCACGCCTGTTTTGTCAATGCGCTTCATCTCAAATGCACAAAAGGTTGTAGCGTCTAATAAGCTTGAAGTCTAGTGCGTAGAAGAGTGCATTTGTGTGATAACGCAAACATGCAACTTTTATTCAATGACGCAAGACTATTTCTGCCTCAGGTGCAGCGAGTGTTCAAGGAGCATGCAAAAAACTTGACGATGTCGGTTGTGACATCATATAAGTTAAATCTTGTGAAACCATCCTTAACAATCAAACTTCTTCGTCCGCCAAACTGGTATAACTACACCAGTGTGACGCCTCTTGAAAACCGTCTGCGCGTGGAATTGCAAAACAAAGCGTCTTTGAAACTATTGTTTGGAAACTCAAAGAACATCACGTTGCATGGACTGATTATGGGTGAGACAAATTATGCAAACCTTTTCTTGAATGTTCACGGACAGATCTTGTCATCGACACAAGATCTGGTTGCAACCATGTATGGCCGTGAACCATGTCTGGTTGCAATTCATTTAGACTTACACCAGATCTGCATATCCAGCAGCAGTTTATATTGAGTGAAAATTACGAAAATAAGCTCATTGTGTCAAAGGGGCGTCAATTAAGGGATCAAGGTAATCGTTTGCAAGAAAGTGGCCCAGATTTTCACCCCTCGTTTTGCCACTGCATGCGATCCAGGGGCGTAGTGGAGTGGGAACGCGTGGGAACGGCGTTCACACACCCTTTTGCACTAGTAGCATTACTTGAAGATTTATATTTTTCATTACAATTTCTACGTGTAGCCCCTGGAGCAGCATAAATGAATGAATGACAAGTTCATTCGTGTGCAGCACCTCAGCATGGTTGTGTAATTATTGTTTGTGATATCAATAACGGTATTTGTGCACTTCACGCTTCGTCTGATTGTTTGCATTCATTGTAACTCTGCTATCTTCGTCTCAGAGGAGTAACTAGTCTTGACGTTTTCAAGTCGATTCGGCACAGCTTGCCTGAGTGGATTGCGAGAACTAAAGGAACGTTTTGCGTGTGAGGGCATCTGAGCGATGTTTGGTGTTAGAGTTCGGGTTTAACCTATTCAGTGGTGATCAGGGGTGTAGTGGGGTGGGAACGGAGACCCCACACCTCTTTTTTAGCACTACACCCTGATACGATCTACTGCAAAATTCAACGCTTTGGCACTCATCTTTCTTGCAACTCTTTTTAGATGTTCGGGAATGTGAGTCGCTGTGGCACGACTGCAGCTTTCATGCCTGGTGCGACGATATCCAACGAGGTTATAAATGCACATGCGACAGTGGGTATGAAGGAGATGGTAGAACATGTAATCGTAAGTGTGAAACTTTTTGAAATGTTAATCAACCTGAATAAAGACCGAACGGGTCAAGTGCAGCTACCCAATAAACATCTCCCTGATTCAGTGGCGGATTAAGGGGTGTACTGACTGGGCTACAGCCAGGCGCCCCATTCCCTAAATCGGGAAAAAGTGTAATATGTGAACAATACGCAATACGCTGTAAAAGATACCATCGCCAAGTGGAACTAAATTAGTCACTCTGTGCTCACTCATTGAAATTGCTTCGTTGACATAAATGCAGTTGATTATTTGGCGTGTGGTCGGGCTGACACTCACTAACAAGGTAGTACTCCAAGGTCTGGAAAATTAAAGTATTCCATCCGCTTGTCTTATTTTGATTTCCGATGCGCATGCGATATCCACGTCATTTGAACATCGGTCCTGCAGCAGTCCTGAAGGAAGTCGTGAACTTGTTAAGTGGTGCCAAGTCTCTCAACAATGGTAAAAGTCATTAGATGTTAGCTTAGGATAATAAATCATGGTGTTAAAAGGCAGGACTGCCAGAGTTGGTATACACGCCACGTATACATCCCCGTGTGCTTTCATGTATTTGCGTGTTCTTTGTTACCGCGATGCATGTTTGAAGTCTAGCGCGTTGCGTGTGAGACTGAAGACCTTAACACCAGTGGTTCTCAAACTGGGGTTCGCGAACCTCCATGCGTTCACTGGAAGATTTCCAGGGGTAGTTGGATGGCAGTTGAGATTTCATCTATTGCTATTTTTTAATATCCTTTACTACAGGAAAATGCGTGCCGATTAAAAACTCCGCGTAGATTTTGCCTGATCCAGGGTTTTAGTGATGAAGCCATGTGAAATCCTTGGCTTTGCCAGCTAACCTGGGGTTTGGGTTGATTGTTTTATGACTCGGGGTACTTAATGGGGAAAAGGTTGAGAACCTCTGCCTTACAAAATACGCATTGTCAACTGGTAGTTTGATACCAATTCTGGTGGTACTTACTTCCAAGAGTTTTAACATTTTGATACATACTACTTTTATGTGAATCGCCAATATTTGGTACAATTCTTGATAATTGACTTAAAACAGAATAAACGCAATAATATAAAGAAAAGTCGGCAGATATCGAGTTACTTTAAACGTTAACTGATAACAAGAATTAAACCTATCAAGCACGTCTTAGTTCTGTTTCCATTTCGTTCAAGTAACTCTAAGCTTTCTCGCGCTAAACTCAATGACTCATTCGATTTACGACTTTATTAGGTCGTACGATGTGCTTTTAGTTAAGAATTTTGTTGAGTGCCAATTTATATTCTACCTGTAAGTGCAGTAGAAAATAAAAACAATTCGGTAGTATCATGCAGGTTTTTAAAGGAAAATGTTAGGTACCCCGTATGGGCCTGAAGGGACCCGATTGTCTCTGATTCTGAGGACCCGAATCGGGTCCCTGAAACACCTTAAAAACTGGTGTTGTGTCTTATGAATGAACGTAAAACCAAACGTAATAAGTGAAAGTGAGTTTCACAATAGTTATTGCTAAGTGAGTGCATGCTTTTTCCCAGCTAATAATCTTGCTGATTTGTCCTTGATTGCGAGCAGAAAAATTAAATACTGAATTGCAGTGAGTACAATTATTATTTTTACCATATCACTTTGGGACATAACAAACTGGGCTATTATGGTAGGTAAGGTTAAATTTTGGTTAGTTTTAAGGTTAGGTTAGCGTTAATTTGGTCGGCAATCTGGTATGGAAAGCTGAGTTTCCTGAAAATAATTTTTAAAGAAAATTTTATCTATCTCAAAAATGTCGTTTGGAAATATTTATGTAGTGGAACACCGGTAGTACGACCACCAACTGGACGGCACTCAATTGGTCGTGTTAGTGGAACTGGGGTGGTTGCGTCACGCTTGCATTCCTAAAGGTGCATGTATTATTGAGATCATTTCTACAATTCGTTCCTTGATTGAGTTATTTAGCTTTGTCTTACTTGCTGCCTTTGGCTATCGTCACTGTATTATAAAATCACATATCGGAAAAAGTCGATGTGGGCAGTACAAATTCCAGAAGAGTTTACAGTAGTGGTTCTCAAAGTGGTAGATATCGACCCCCAAGGGTCAATTGGACCATCCAAGGGGCCGATAAATAGTCACGGGGTCGAATGGGGGTCACTGACCGGCCAAGGTGTCAACGAATAACTGCTGGGGTCTACTGGGGCATGAAGCCTCCAATTCAAAATTATTGTTAATCGGGCAAAATTATTGTTAATTTTATCATGCATTTCAAGTAAAAAGTACTCAAATGTATTTTGATACATACAATCCTTGTATTAGTAACTGTTGGGCTCGGCAACGCGGTCTACATAAAATTGCATATTTTAATTGGGGGTCAACGTGCAGAAAAGTTTGAGAACCACTGGTTTACAGTATGAGTTTGTTACGTCACATTGGCACTTACTGCGCTTGCACGCGCCACGCACGCCTGCATCCCTGACTATCCTCGATGCTTCAGGTCAACGTGATGCAGCTGCAGGCCTGTAACCAGCTTGGGACACCATGCGGGGAGAAGAGTTTTCTAAAAGGCCCAAATATTTTAATTCTATGTACCGTGTATACTCGCTTATTAGCCGCATCAGCAGATAAGCCGCAGCAGAAATTTTAGCCATATACCGAGAATCAAGGGTAATTCACGAATAAGCCGCAGGTCAATTGACCTTTTCACCGGTGAAGACCCTG
>JGI24158J21664_10005501_pt1 | contig 16560 bp, 14 predicted proteins | sample Ectturendosymbi3_FD_21664 | JGI IMG/M metagenome (IMG submission 21664)
AAATAAAGAAGACAACGATGATGGGGAAAAGGTCTTGTTCAAAATAGCAGATGAGCTCGAAATCGATCTCGAAGATAATGAAATACAGAGAGTACATTGACCAGGACAAAAAAGAAGAAACAATGAGAATCCACGCCTAATCATTGCAAGATTTGTGTCATACAAAAAACCACTAGAACACTAAATGAATTGCGAACTTACTAGCAGTGGCACCACTGATCACGTTGTCCTGAAGCATCGTGGATACAGGGATGTAGGTGTGAGTGCAAGCGCAGCAAGTGCCAATGTGACGTAACAAACTCATATTGTAAACTTTCTGGAATTTGTACTGCCGACATCGACTTTTTCTGTAGTGATTTTATAGCACAGAAACGATAGGCTATAGCAGCACGTAAGACAAAGCTAAATAACTTTCAATCAAGGACAGAATTGTAGAAATGAAGTGATCGCGATAATAAATGAAACCTTTGGGAATGCAAGTGTGGCGCGACCACCCAGCTACACTAAAACGACCAATTGAGTGCTGTCCAGTGGGTGGTCGTGCTTGCTGAGTTCCACTGTATATATATATCCAAATAACATTTTTCAGATAGATAAAATTTTCTTTAAAAGTTAATTTCAGAAAAATCAGCTTTCCGTACCAGATTCCCGACCAAAATAACACTAACCTAACCTTAAAACTAACCTAACCAATATTTAACCTCACCTTACCTACCATAATATGTCCTTGATATGTCCTAAATTGATATGGTGAAAATAATAATTGTATTCATTGCAATTCAGGATTTCATTTTTCTGTTCACAATCAAGGACAAATGAGTAAGACTATTAGTAAGAACAAGAGCGCGCACTCACTTATCAATAACCGTTGTGAAACTCACTTTCACTTATTACGTATGGCTTTACGTTCATTCATAAGACATAACACTACTGAATTGTTTTTATTTTTCTACTGCACTTAGAATATAAAATGGCACTCAACAAAATTCTTTAACTAAAAGCACACCTTACGACTTACTAAAGCCGTAAATCGAATGAGTGATTGAGTTTAGTGTGAGCAAGCTTAGAGTTACTTCAACGACATGTAAACAGAACTAAGACGTGCTTGATACGGTTTAATTCTTGTTATCAGTCAACGTTTTGAGTAACTTGATATCTGCGGACTTTTCTTTTTATTATTGCGTTTATTCTGCTTTAAATCAGTTATCAAGAACTGTGCCAAATAACGGTGATTCACATAAAAGTAGTATATACCAAAATGTCCAAACTTGCATCTTGGAAGTGAATAGTACCAGAATTGGTATTAAACTCCCAGTTGACATTGTGTAAGGTCTTCACTGCCATACGCAACCTGCTAGACTTCAGACATGCATCACAGTAACAAAGAACACACAAATACATGAAAGTACACGAGGATCAGTGGTGGGTTTAAGGTTGGGGAGGCCCGAGGCAAGACGAAAAACGGGGCCCTCTGATGACGTCATCATACTCAGCCAACCTTGATAAGCACTTTTGATCAAGCCTAGGATACAGCCACCGAAAGATACGTTCCTGAGACTACGGTATGACTGATATAGCAGGAGAAAATGCAAAAGGGTGTTCATGACACAAAACTTTGAAAACACTGAAACGTGGGAAGACAAGGCTAGCAACACATAAAAGTTTGGCAATAGCAAGTTGGCATCGCCTCCATTTCTTTATTTTCATGCCCCATTCATCTGCATTTACCAAACTACAAGGTTTACCCCTTTGAAAGTTTCACACTTCCCCCTTTGATAAAATGCGTGGTAGTTGGTATCCTGAATTTGTTCATATTGTCTTTATGGGAATACATCAAGCCATAAACAACAACCAAGAAGATTTAAAACACTAAAATTGTTTAAATATCATCCTTTTAACTACAAGGACATAGCATACAAAAACATCCAACCTGAGACTTTTTTTAGAAAGCTTTGAGGCTGGATGAGTCAAGGCTGCCCTCATATTGCATTGACACTAGTGGTTTGAAAAATGTGCAAAAGTAGGAAATAATTCATCATATGCCTTATCGCAAACATTTAGCCTACACAATTGATAAAATCTGTGCTAAGAAAAAACGGTTCAAGTTATACTGGCTACGAGCTGGCAAAAATTTGACATCACCTACCAAGTTTACCTCAAACCAACCACTTACTAGTCAAGCTTCAAATAAGCTGTGACTTCATGCATGGTCTAAATTCTAACCACCTAAAATACCTGAAATATCTGTAGGAAAAATGTACTCATGATACTAAAAAATGCCATTTCTGCTACCTGATAAGAAGCATGAATGTGGCCTTGCTTATTAGCAGTCTTTGCAGCACAACAGCAATAATACAAAATTACTCTGTAAACTAAAAAGAAGATGTTCTATAAATTAAAAGATGTAGTATGGTCATTGCTATAACAATTCCATGTCTTATTTTCTGATGGAAATGTTTACTAAAAACTAAGGTACAACATCACAAGAAATGAGAATCTTGTCTAACCTTTTCATTTCAGAGACATAAAAAGATATCCTTGGATATAAATCAGCCTTATACCTTCTTGCTTTTCTTTTTGCTGCTCCACTTGGATACTTTCTGTTCAACTGTGGCATTTTCATAAAATTATCAATAAACCAAACACTTCAATCTCTAAAAATCATCATTTGATATAAAAAATTATCATCTGGTATAAAAAGTTATCATCTGACATAAATATTTGCTTTTATTTGATAGGATCTTTTCAAAACTTTTTGGACGAAATTTTAACCCAAAATTTTTAGGTATAAAAGTTGGTTTGAAGCTTTTCTTTATTTGCATACTGGAGATGGTGGTGGGGCCCTTTTGAAAGTATAGTGCTTACACATTACAATTGTGTTTGGGACCCTTTGAAAGTATAGTACTTGCACATTACAGTTGCTGTTGGTGGCCCCTTTGAAAGCAAGATATTTACATATTACAATTGCTGTTGGGGTCCCTTTTGAGAGCAAGGTACTCACATATTACAGTTGTTGTTGGGGGCCCCTTTGAAACCATTGTACTTACACATTACAATTGCTGTTGACAGCCTCACTGAAAGCAAGGAATTTTACATTATAGTTGCTGTTGGGGCCCGTTTGAAAGCAAGGTACTTACACATTACAATTGTTTTTGGGGCCTCTTTGAAAGTATGGCACTTGCACATTACAGTTGCAGTTGGGGGCCTCTTTGAAATCAAGGTACTTACACAATACAATTGCTGCTGGGGGCCGTTTGAAAGCAGAGTACTTACACACTACAGTTTCTTTTAGAGGCCCCTTTAATGAAGTTTGAAAGCAGAGTAATTACACATTTCAATGGCTGTTGGGGGCCCCTTTGAAAGTAAATTACCTTCAAATTGCAGTTGCTGTTGGGGACCCTTTGAAAGCAAAGTACGTGCACATTACAGTTTCTTTAGGGGACCCTTTGAAAGCAGAGTCCTTGTTTATGATCTGCTTTGTAGCATATTATATGAGTGGATAATAAGTTTTTCACCAAAAATAAGGTAAATTCATGCGCGTAACACCTCGAGGAGGCCCCCAAAAAAGGGGGGGCGAGGCAAGTGCCTCGCTCGCCTCCCCTTAAACACACCACTGACGAGGATATATACGTGGCGTGCACACCAACTCTAGCAGTCCTGCCTTATAACACCATGATTTATTATCCTAAGCAAAAATCTAATTACTTTCACCATTGTTGAGAGACTTAACAACACTTAACGTTAACAAGTTCACAACTTCCTTCGGGCCTGTCTGCGTTACCGATGTTGAAATGACGTGGATACCGCATGCGCATCGGAAATCAAAATAAGACAAGCGGATGGAATACCTTAATTTTCAGACCTTGGAGTAGGCTACAACTTGTTGATGAGTGTCGGCCAGCCCACAAGCGAAAGAATCAACTACTTTTATGTCAACGAAACAATTTCAATGAGTGAGCACAGAGCGGCTATTTATTAGTTCCAGTTGGCGATGGTATCTTTTCCAGCGTATTGTGTGTTGTTCACATATTACACTTTTTTCGACTTAGGGATTGGGGGCTCCCTAAATGCTGGGGGCCCCTGGCTGTAGCCCAGTCAGCAGCCCCCTTAATCCGCCACTGCTGGGGCCCGTCTTCGTACCCCTGGCAAAATTTCTCTTGGAGGACCTGTGTCCACTGTCCACCCACTTCTCAGCTTAGCTTGAGAAAGTGATGCGCGTGAACTAAAAAGGCAATCTCTGTGCTTCTTCACAACCGGAAACTGAGGTGAACAGTTGTTTGCTGTCAGTGGACTTGAGAAAGAACTTTCCAAGCATATGGGATTTTTTAGACTCACAACATCGTTTCATTTCAGTATGGCGCACATGTTGCATGCAAGATCTAGCACGTGAAGTTGACCTGCGGTACCACCACTTGTAGCACATTTCCATGTGTAGTTTTTCCAAATTTTTTAGCACGTTCTGGCAAATTACCACTTATGTTTCAGAGAAGAGATCACTAAAAGATCAGTGAATCTCTTGTTGAGACATTCTTTCCTGGAGCACATGTGGTTTTTACGCCAGCTCAACGTACCACTTCACTGGTGTTGCGCCAAACACGGGTTATAGGGAATCCCACTGTTACGTGAAACAATATTTGTCACAGTCAAAATTGTTGTGAATTTTCGTGTACAATTTCACTAAAAAAGGACGTCATATCCACCAGTAAGCTGGCGCCAGTAAGGAAATGTATTTCCTTATTTAAAATATTTGGTGAACGAGTTCTCCCCACGATTACACTATTGTACAGGTCGGTCATTTATTGCTGTATGCATGTTTCTTTTTGTATGGTTCAGAAAATAGCATTGTAAAAGGGAGTTGTCACAAACTACTCATCGGACACGGACCACACGCTTAACGGAAAAGTTGAATTACTAGTTGAAGGGGAAGCACCCTTGTTTGTACTGTTGCACTTGACAGTCACTGTTAAAGATAACTTGGTTCGAAATACAGACCACCCTAGGCATACCCCCTTACAGGGAGGGTGCGTGGATAAATGTTCTTACCAACCAGCGTTGAAGCCCTTTTTACTCTACAACAAATAAGGTTGACGGCTATTATTTATTTGTTAAATTTTGTTTAAGTCACGATTTGATTCTTTAGTCCTTCGCCTAGCTCGAGAACCATCCAATAGACCAGCTACGTCCGACCCGCTGCCTGCGGATCGCGGCCCAGTTTAGGTTTTTGCAGTGGTATAAGTATCCTACGTACTGACAACTAGTCCTTGTTTTGATAATCATGAATTTGATATTTTTGATCAGGAATTTGATATTTTTTATGCAGATGGTCCTCAGCAACACTTTATCACGTCTGTTACCATTGCGGTTACGATTCGAACACTTTCAGTATATTAGTTTAAGCTAAATTTACTTTGCTAAAATCAAAGTAAGCCAATGTGCGGCCCTCAATAATATGTAATGCAGCCCTGGTCGAGATAGTGACAAACTTTATGGCACGGTAAGCCATTTGGGATGGACATAGCTGTAATAGATATTAGCTGGCTACGATCTGCACTGGGAGTTTGGAATTGGAGAGCTGTCTCAATCAATACATCGCCATCACTTCCACTTTAGTAGTGCGCTACGATAGAAGTAAAATATGGAATTAAAAGAAACTTGCAAGGATGGAATTGTAATCGAGAAAAAAAAGCTGCAAATAATGACTAAACAAAAGTAATATTTCCGCAAAAATAGTTTCGAAGTCATCTTGCTTGTTGTTTTTAGTACATGAAAACGTTCTTGATAATAAAAATCAATCTTTTTTATCAAACCAAAAGATTTTGAAGCACCAACAAAACATACTGTACTGACCATCAGCAGAAAGCGCATTTTCTCCTGCTGTTTGACTTCCACGCATCTTTGCTGACATCTTCTGGTAGTATTTCCGTTGTGATTTGAGACGCGCTGGTCCTGATAATCTTCGCAGAAACGTTGAAGCTGGAATGTCGATTCAAGAAATTTAGTGTCTTTCTTAAGAGTGCCAAGAAATTTGATTCCGACACAGCACGTTGCAACAAATAAACGTAAGTGCAACCAAGATATGGTTTTGGTGAACAATATATTCTAAAATTTAACTGTCGACACGTACGAATAGGACATTTGGCAACAGACCTTAATTTTGAGGATGGGGAGCAGAATGATCATCTTACAGATCATCAAAATCACCATTAAACAATTTTTAGTTAAGACAGCCGTTTGATATTGAATTATGTCATTTTCGTCAAAAACTGGATCGTTAGACCGCACTTGCAATAAATTTTCAACAGATATGCANCAGATTTTGCGACTGTTCACATGCAGCCCAGCGTACCTTGTTAGATTAATTTCCTTATTCATTTTAAGTTTTTTTAGGGTGAGGCATATCCACCCTTGAGCCAAACTGTTCGTAGGACAAATTTCCTGTTTAATCTTTGCAATGCGTATTGCCAAATCTTTAACAACATTTTATATACTATGGTATCACCAGAAAAAATCTTTAATTCATTTCTGGGAATTACTTTGTGCTCAACGCAGTTTTCTAACGCCCAACTCATACTTTTACTCAATGCAAATCAAATATTTTCGGCCGCCTGTTACTGGCCGTCAAGTCACGTATTCCTGTTCAGACGTTTGTGTCCGTGTCAGCGGAATTAAATCATAACTCTTCACAGTGGGTGTTGGACTCCGACAAAGGTGCGTGTTGCCACCAATCCTCTTCATAGTTTATTTGAATTGGATAGACAGTCACAGCCGAGCCGACGAGTGAGTCACTGTTGGGAGCTGCAGTGCCAACCGTTTGCTTTTTGCAGACGATTTGGTACTGTCTGCATCTTTTCAACAAGACCTTGCATGGGCGTCGGTAGATTTTTCCAGAGGTGGCCAAAAAGATTTTTCAGGTTTCAAAATCCAGCGGGGTTTTGGACGTCCCCTTCTGACGCCCGTGAAGCTTTCGACATGCACATGAACGGTTTTCTGCTGCGTGCAACCAATCCAGAATAAAAATTACCATTGAAAAGACCGAGGTATTATGCGTCTCCTTTAACCAAGGCAGCATATGCTGCAAGTGAGCGGCAATACAGTGCAGCAAGCCGAGACGTTCAAGTAGCTTGGAGTGGTATTCACGAGTGACTGGAAGCAGAACAATAAGATTTATACACGAATTGGTAAACCAAACGCAGTTCTGCGTGAGCCTTATCGCTCTGTGGTCATAAAACGAGAGCTTTCAAACACTGCTCTTTGTCCGCACCGATCCTTACCTATGGTCATGAATCGTAGGTAATAACTAAAAGAATACTAACTCAAATGCAAGCGGCAAAGATGGGGTTTTTGCGAAAAGTTCACGGTGTGACAATTCACGACAAACTGCGCAGCTGTGAAATTTGCAAAGCGCTGGATGTCGAGCCACCTCTCCTGCGAATTGAGAGACCCCAGCTACGTTGGTTTGGTCATGTGTCCATACTGTCCTAAGAAACATTGGCGAGACAAGTCCTGCTGGCTACACCCACGAGAAAGCGGTCCAGAGGTGGTCCAAGTACCAGGTGAAGTGACTACCTCTCCAAATTTTCTTGGTACCGCCTCAGTGTGGAGCCAGCAGAACTATATGAGATTACTGTTGAGCGTGAGGTATTCTGAGTCCTCCTAGGGCAGCTACCCCCGCGACTCTCCCCAGAGGAAAAGCGGGCATGAAAATGACCGAATGAATAGAAATACAGGCCTTCATGTTATTTCGTTCTTGTGGTAGTCAGATCCAAAATATGATGAAGCCAGATTAGCTACACCTAGCTACACAGGGTGATGAGTTTGGAGACAGTTGCGAAAACTGCCTTAAATCTCTATTCAATTAATTACTGGATGGCTTTGTCATTGGAAGAAAAGCTGTGGTAAGCAAGCCTCACAGGAGTCATCACATGGGGCCAGTGGTGACAGACTCCACTATTAGCTTAATTTGATGTAACCCATTTTATGTTAATAGTTTTAACATAAAGCAACCGCAAGCATGAAAAGGTTTTGAGGCAGCATCAGGTAAATGTTGAACAAAGGCCTTTTTCTTATTGCACAAACTAGTGAGGGACATTTATTTTTTATTCGTGCATGGAATATAGCGCAGTAGAGAAATTTGAGCGAAAAACGTTTTGAAAAATATTTCTGACGTGTCCATGTTTGGGCGGACACTACGAAAAGTTTGACAAGTTTGTTTGCTATGCTAAATAATTTTGTCGCTCTTTGACATATTGATTCCCATAATGAAAGGCAGCATTTTCATATGATGTTTGCCTCCTACAACAAAATCTTGGCCAACGGGCTAGGCAGCGTGCACGCAAACCAAGGTTGCCGAGTCGGAGGTAAAATATCCGACCTTTCCAAAATTTCCGACTCCGACTCCTCACTCCGATTTTCCAAAATTTCCGACTCCGACTCCCGACTCCGGCATTACAAAATTTCCGACTGCCGATTCCGCCTCCTTAACATACATAAAGGGAATGAAATTTGGCTGTTATAATCAATGGTAATCGTGGCGCACAGCAAGAAATCTCTGTTTCAACAAAAGTTTCAAAAGAAATTCTACCATTTCAACAGGAATTCCCAATTTAGGAATGTGATATAAAACATGATCCAACTGGACATCCGGAGTCGGAGTCGGACAAAAAAATCCGACTCCGACTCCCAGTGTTGTTAGGAATCCGACTCCGATTCCACCCAAAAACCTCCGACTCCTTACGACTCCGACTCCGTAACCCTGACGCAAAGAGTGCATCATCTGGTGAGCCATCTAAGACCCAACGAAATTTTTAACAAGCCGGCGTAAAATTAAACAGCCCATAGAACAACTTAGAAGCATGCAAAATTGATATTCGAACACATTCACGATAAGACGTGTGTGCCAAATACAGTGAAATTTGAGGGATTGTTCGGGAGTGTTGCTTAATTTTTGTCGCTTGCAATGAGTTACCATGCCCTCATAGATTTTTTGCATTATTTTTATAAATTGTAGATATAGCACCAGCGAGATAGGGCGTGTACCACTGAAGCTGGTGGCGGGTTCGAACCACGCTCGGGTAACATAGCGAAGATTTACAAAACGGTACTTGCGGGCTGTCCAGCCTCGTGCTCGGCATTGATGAATGGGCTCAAGTGCTATCTTCACGCGCGCTGCTGCACTTGGCCTGCCACCAGTGCAGCATTCACTGCGAAAGTAGCCGCGTGGCCCATGACGCAGAGTAAGCGAAGATGCGTGGGCGCCCGCAGACCACTCGTGACACTCCATCCAGAGAATATAAAAGCGAATGTGATGAAATTTTATTTCGTTCCTTCTCAAAGTCTAAACTGTCAACTTTTTCTTCAATGCGAGCAACGCTGAGGAAATATTCATAATGTGACCCGCTGGAGCAACGTAATGCATTTGAATAAAATTCACAAATTCTTTGAAACTGAAAATTTTTGTTTTCTTAAGAAAAATATTTTACGCCAGCACCATCAAACGATGTGTTCCACTTTTAACTTTGCGAATAAACTATACTGTAAATTCCTATGCTGCATGTTTATTTTTTACTGCAGTTTTTTATCTATGAAATCATCGCTAACTTTTTTCTGCTACGGTACGTTGGTTTGCATTCTGTCGACGAAGTCAAAGATCTTTTACATTGATCTTTACTGCAGTAGATTTTAAATTATGCGTGATGTCATCGTAAGCGGAATGACAAAATGCATGCCAGTGATCAAAACATATCTTAACGTGGATTAGCATTTCCCACCATGCAATTAGATTGATCTACTGTAAATACAATACATGGATACCATAATTGGAACGTGGAATACTTGACCACAAGTATTAAGAAAGGCCACTAGGCATGTTTGCAATAACGCTTATAGCAGGCGTTGTACAGTTCTGTATAGGGTATGCATTAACACGATCGATGTTCTGAGAATTAGACTGGATATAAATGTGTCAGTTGTAACACTGCATAACTTTGACATGGGTAAAAGCATTGCTTTCCATTTACCAATACTTGATAGGTTACGTTTAGGTTCATTAGAGCTTCTGATGCCTACAGTTAGGCTTGATATAAGTTTTTGAAGGCAACCGGGACAAATGCAGCTAGGTGTGTGGGAGAGTGCTGTAGGGTCCAGTGGCCCCGGGGATGAGTCTCGTTTATCCAATCACTGCATTTTAAGGATTTATCATGGACTCTGGTGAGAACTCTTAAAATACTTGTTGAAAGCAAAATCTAAAGCAAAGCTGTTAGACTATTTATTTATTGCTCAACTATTTGCCCATGCTAGAATGAACTTCGCGAAGTGTAGTGGTGATAGGCTACACATTAATATGAAACATTATGGACATGCAACATATGAATTTACAACATGGTTTATTCGCAAACTTCAGTGGGAATCACTTCGTTGACAGAGCTGGGCGCACTGACGAAAATAAATTATTTATGAAATTTATTTTTAACAATTATAACTTTCAAAGATTTTTCAATTAAATAACTTTTTTCACAAATGAAAATTTGTTTTGTGTAAAAGTATGTGTACAGTATTTCTTTAAATATAACACAATTTTTACATGGTGTAAATGGGCAACCATACTATAGCGGTTTTGTCTTCGGATCGTTACCTCTTACTAATGTTCGGGATTAACCCAACAATGTATAGTTTTATGATAAAATTATTTAATTTAGTGATTTTCAAAACACACGAACAACATCAAAAATGTTGAAATGTTGAGGCTGTCGTATAATTTTAATGCAGGTCGTCTGGCTTTCCTAAGCCAATATATGTGTAAAACGTCTGACCAAGAGCTTGAATTTCCTCTTAAACAAAGTATTCTATGTAACAAACAGAGATTTACTCCTTCGTTTTGAATATTCAATTTAACTACCTTTTCACATGAAAGATTATATTAAAACTAAAAACAAGAAGAAAAGAAACCTTGACAGCAATCAATAAGTTGTACTGTTTTGAACTATACTTGAGGTTTGCTTTGTATGTTACAGCTCTGCGACAGATCCAGGCTTGGCGTCGAAGGAAATTGTCGGTTAATAGGTAAGGCAGGAGCCAGACAAGCTATAACTTCTTCACAAGAAGATAAATACGCCTCGAATAATTACGGACGGTGGAAAACTCATTGCAATCCCTGAGGGAGTTTTCAGCTTTCATTAGTGCGAACGCTATCACCGAGTTTAATCGGTGTATGTGTCTATTCTTCGCAGGTAAAAATCGATTGCCTCAAGTGCTGAACACCGCGTCGTAATGAATATAACCCGCTGTCAGTTTACTTTTCCACCAAGCAAAAATTGAAGTGCTATGTGCAGTTTGTACGTTTTGAATCATTTGAAACGCTCAAAATCTTTAAGAGTATTTTGTATTTGTCTTCGCGGTATCAGATTAGAACAGCTTGTTTTCCAAACGCAGTTTTCAGAAGTAGTAATCTTTTACGAAGCCTCTGATCCGTAAACCATTGTTGCTTTTTTATTACATGTTTCCAAACTAATATTTTTTCTTGCTGCATTTCTCATTGCCCTGTTAGATGACAAACAAATCCACGACCTTGTCTGTTAACAGCACGTCAAAATGACGATGCAGACCTCAAACTTCACGTTTTTTCGTCACCAAGCGCATCTGCTGAAACTCGAAGATAATTAAATCTTTTTGCATCGAACAGCTTGTGTGGCTGAGAAATCGTTGTTGTTGTCATTTCAGTTTAAACAATGTGTAGCCCGTACTTCCTGGGATTATGGCTTCGAAGTTGTTGACCCTTCCGAAAATTAAGTTTGTCTATAATTTATAGTTCACACAAAAATATTGAAACTTGAAAAATTTTTCTTTAATATTTATTTAATGTGAAGGCTTACCACACATTGAGTGAAGAAATGCGTGGTGGCTTTTTTGCTAATTTATTGACGCATGCTAACACGCTTTGTAATTAAGTTTCGCGACAGCAATGTTGTTTTCTGCTTAAGCCAACGCAACGTCATGGGGCTGGAACACCAGCGTGTTTGGGGCAGGAGTCTCAGCTACAACGGGTCGAATAAATTATTAATTTCAGTTCTTCGATTTGATGCCAACTCGAAAATTCAACCATCGACCTTTGCCTTTGAGGAAAATGCAGCAAATACGTAAGGCGATAGCCGTCCAAATCAGGATTTAAAACACGATTATGTGACAAAGTGCGTAGGCAATAGTACTCCCACACGCATACAGGAGATGGAACGAAATTGTACTTGCAGAGGAAATCTATGTGCAATACCACAACTGAAGTGCTTTGACACGGAGCTAAATATATTTAACAAAAACGCTTTACAATAGTTCTTGCATTTCTACAAGTAATGTTTAATTGCATAAAAATACCAAATGCCTGTTTTCGTCACGAGCTTCTTTTTTCATCAGCGACAAACTTGATTACACAACTACGCAGCGAAGAGCAAATTAACAGTCACAAAGGGCTGCATCTGAAATCTGAAAGTTTCCCTGATGAGTTGCCAAGTGTCATTGCCTATAACAGCATCTACAAACGTTCAGACCAAAACTTAGCCTGTAGTTCTAACTTTATCTTGATTTTAAAGAACTTTGATTCTGTTCAGGTCCCAGCTTATATTCGAATTTGTTTATGTGAAACAACAGAGATAAATCTGAAATGTTTTCACTCTTTAGAAAAAGTTTTGCAATCTTACAAATTTTTTTGTTTATTTGGGCTTAATGTTTGGTTGCAGCATCCGCAAATCAATTGCTTTGGTGTATATGAACCCGGGCATGCCTTAACACAAAATACTTGTGAAGGTGGGATAATAAAACGGTGAATACCTCAAGAGAACATAGAGCGGTCGACTTATTAAATGCATCAAACACTCTTAACAAGCCAACTAAAATAAAAGCAGTGCGGTTAGGTCCGTAATCAATTCAGCTGCATCAAATACTGCAACATAGGATCTAAGAATTCATCTGACATTTGTAGATTGTAAATACAAAAAACGAAGTTTTCATTCATTGGGAGTTTTAAGCTCCTTCCTGCTTTATTTACAAGTGGCAGTGCTACAACAAAAATTGCGAAGGTAAACATCTGTTGATGACAAAAAGAAACATCAGGCGAAATGTCTTACTTATCAGAAAACGTTCGATTTTTGATTGATCCAATCCGGTTGTAGTAATCGGTGTAAGCGTCTTCTCCCGAGTTGTTCAAGAGATTTGCACCGAATGATGGCGATGTCACAAGCGACCAAAGCGCATCCCGCTACATCTAGCAACTGCAAACCTTTTAAAACGGCGACACCTTATATATCAAAGCTAAGTTGAAGCTGCTGCCAATTTATTGATTGCCCTTAATTCATCATGTTTTTCTAGAGAAAGAGGCGAATGGAACCATTCTTCACGAATACTTCCAATCGAACATAAGTCATACTGCGGCATTGCCTAAAAAATAATTTCATCCTTTTTATTGACAATTTAGACATTAACAAAATGGGCTAAATGCAAATGAGGCTAAGCCAAAGCGTCTAATGAAGGAAAATGCAAAGTAAAGATATCGGTAATTTTCCAAATTAATGCTTCTAGTTATATTGTTTCAAAAACTGCAGCATACGAAATCAAACTCGTTTCTCTGCGTCAGGTCCCCTGCTTGCAGGCGCGTAGCCAGGGGGGAAATGGGGGCAATTCCCCCCAATTCCGAAAGTTGCACCAAAACGTTTTAGCTCAATCAAGCTTCTGATGTGTAAGCCAAAGAAATGTTTCAGCGTAAAACACCGAAAATGCTTGCTATTGCATAATTTAGTCTAACCTGATCAAAGCACTGTGTTTCACCAATTGTCCATGATCAATCAAACGTTGTGTACCAAGGGGGCAATAGTAGAATTTTCCAGGTGAAACCAAGAATTTTCGTAGGGTGGGCAAAAATGGTGAAATTTCATTTTTTTTTCACTCGTAACTAAGTAAACAACCTTTTTTCCTAAATATATGATAGGAAAATGTCAAATTTCAAAATGTAAGTAGGGGCCAAGGCCCCCTTCTACCCTTCCATTTTCGACACTTTGTTTGTGTATACAGAACCTTTGCCAGAAAGGCGTCAATAGGTGGGTTTACGTTCGTGCAGGGGGGCTTGACATTAAAGTTTGACAAAAATTCCACTAATATATAGTGTTTCATACTTCAATTTGGGGGGTCTTGGAGCTTTGTTTCGGGGGCTAAGTTTAATTACAATCATGTTAATCGTTACCGTTTTTATCAATGATTTCATATTAACTTTCCGGCGAGAAAAAAGCTTGGGTCAAGTAATCACAATCTGACCTGTGCATAGTGTAAAAATGTTACAACTTTCATTTAATGTTAACTGCCACCCTATCCTACTGCAAACGTGAAATCATTCCCCTGCAATCGGTGGTCTCAGCAGCAATACCTGACATAAGTAGGAAGATGGTTTTCATTTTGGAAGTGCTGAGGACACTGACAGTGCCATTACTTACAGATAGCTTGCAATCTGTTTTATCGATAAAGCGCATGCAACTAAAATGAAAAAACTGACTTTTTTCCAGTCAATTGGATTTTGTTATTTGAACACTCATGGATTAAAAGAAAATTCAACTACTTGCGCTAGAATCAGCAGTTCTCAAAATTTTTTGAGCGCTACCCAAATCTGAGTTTGGTGAACACGCCTCCAACAACAACCCAAGCCTCAAACAACTAACGAAAAAAAAGAAAAAAGATTGTATCGGTGATTTTTGGCGGTAGCCTAAGTTACTAAGTTCCTTTCTGATGTCAGTATTCCACTCATTTCTCAAGTACCTATACGCTAGAGACAAAGACAAACAGTGGTAACGTTGAAAATACACAACCTCGGTTTGGATCGCCTCGGCACCGCCCATTTTTTGACCCTCTGTCACCCTTGTTTGGGTTTCGACTGATACTGGGCTAGATCAACTAACCCACTGTTGTGTTAAGTTGCGGAAACCTGTAGAGCCGTTGTGAGGATAGATTGTGGGTTCCTTTTCACAACAACTATTTTCACACTTTGTGTAGACTGCGTGGGTCAAACATATGCAAGTTTGTTCAGAGGACATTTGTAACTTTTACAATGCATTTCAAAGTGTTTAATGACATCAAATCCAAACATTTTTCAAACGCGATAAGGTATTCTAGCCTTTACGTTATCAGCTCTATTCGTCAACCAGTCGCTCAAGAATTGGATAAGATCCACGTCCTATATGCGCGCAAGTTTTGTACTAGGCTTCGATTGAACCTGTGTTGGTGTACATCAGAAGCGTGTAAATATAAAAACGCAATCACAATGGTGGCCACAATGACCACAGTGACAACTGCAATGTTGACTGCAAAAGGCACACATAAAACATCGAGATTTTTACAAGCGCTCTTGCATGAAAGTTTTACGAGCAAATGGTGGCTTTTATTCAAAATAGAAACTTCGAACTTTATTGAAAACGAACTTTTAAAATTTTTCAATTCAACAAAAATAAACTTATGTATTTGCCGGCTTAAATCTGAACATATTATCTCAAAAAAGCGCCAGAAAAATGCAATTTTCATGGATGATGCTTCGATTACAGGGGCATTAAATAATCAAATGCTGAGACTTGCTGTTGTTTGCCCCCCCCCCTATCAACATTCCTGGCTACGTGCCTGCCTGCTTGACATGAGAATGGGAGTCCCTAGATCTGAAACAAACACTTGATGGTCTACATGTATCTGCCAAAAAACTGCTTTCTCTTTTCCTCGTACCTGCCTTGGCAAAATAGAACACCTCACCTTACAATGCAACTACCTACGGCTCTAAATCTATACGTAAATTTTCTAGCAAAAGCTGTTTCGTACTTTCGGTATAAATCGTTTCTACCCAAAAAATATTTAAACGGCACACCGTTTTGGCCATGTGCAAGGCTGCATATAATTACTGCTTGAAATGCGCATGTCTGGTATGGCGATGTAAGTTGTTATATGTTATTGCAACAGACGTTTCGACCACTATATCTAATTTATAAAATATTTTCGTGGTTTGTAATTTTTACGAATATTCAGCGGCATTTCAGAATCTTTCTTGTGGCGATATATCCATCGCGAGGATTCTTTTTTGAAGCAATCAATAATTACCCACTTTACACTGCACTGTAATCGGGTTTGCGTTGGATTGGGAATCCCACAAATCACTCAAGCACGACCATGAGTGTCTCACCGAGCTGCTTGAGCGCGCATATTTTCAACCATAAGCGATTCAGCGAATCCAACCAGCGGAGGTAGGTTAGGAATGCGATAATGAGGGATTCGAGCGAAAGAGGTTGGGTGGTTTGTAGCAAGTCTTGGACTACCTTTTCTGTACTTGTCTGATGCTAAAGCCACTACCTTGTGTGGCAGTCCCCTTCTAAAGAAGAAGACCACTACACGTTCAGGACAATTCCGCGAGAGCACTGATTAATAGGAAGTGTCCATGGCACGCCCAAGTTAACAAATAAGAAACTTAGACCCGCCGGTTTCGCTCGAACCGCTCAGTTTATCACAACAAAATTGTATTCACTCATGGTTTTATTAGTATAACTTTAAGCACTG
>JGI24158J21664_10005503_pt1 | contig 16556 bp, 8 predicted proteins | sample Ectturendosymbi3_FD_21664 | JGI IMG/M metagenome (IMG submission 21664)
AGTGCTAAATAGCCTTATAATAAATACTACGGCCAAAGCAAACGATACAACTGACATCTTGCAAACGTTTCGATAACAACTGTTATCATCTTCTGTGCATACCAATTATGCACAGAAGATGATAACAGTTGTTATCGAAACGTTTGCAAGATGTCAGTTGTATCGTTTGCTTTGGCCGTAGTATTTATTATAAGACATATAATTAAAACAAAAATCTTGTCCCCGCTAAAAATGTATTTCCCCCCTAAACCTTAAATACTGGCCACGGGCCTGGTAACACGTATACTAATTATCAGCGTTGGTGGCCTTACTGCAACGCCTGCAAATACGCAATTGGCGCGATGCGAGTCCATTGTCCACTGATTATAAGGGACGAAGGTCGCTGGTAGTTTTGAGGAAAACCATTTCTAACGGATTTGGTGGGTGATGGGCTTTACCGCTCAGAGAACATGATGTTTGAGTTGTATTGTGTTTTTTTATACGCAGCGTATATTCCAGGATTGTTGCACATGCTGCCTGATTAGATATTACCTTCTGGGCGAAAGGAGGTGTTCATCCTATCGTTGCTTTTACCAGCGTTAACACTGAGTGAGCGAAAGCTTTTGTTGGTGAGGTTAGGATTACTCTAAACCATTCCTGTTTTTCAGAATTCTGCCATAAACCAGTCCAGTGTTTCGAAACACGATTCAAGTAACGCTTCGTCTCCAGGTGACTTGCGTTGGCTACATTGTATAGTTTTCTACGATGCTTACACTGGTTCCGAGGCAGCTTCTCGTAACAAGTGTAAAGTTTACTGCGCATTTTATATCAGACTGATGTCAAACGGAAAAGAATGCCAGCGGTGATAACGCGCAGACGACGCGACCGCGTTTTCGCTGAAGCGAACTGACGGCGTCGTCTGCTTGTGTGCAGGTATACCGGAATCGTTCCTGAAGCCCTCCCGCGACGCCGACCAGCAGATGGAGCTCGGGGGCCCGCTTTTCGAAAGCAGCGGTTTTGTCAGCTCCGCCGAGCAACCGGCCGCCAAGGCGAACAGGTTTGTGTGTGTGTCGGCGCCTCTTGCGAGAGAGTGAACTTGGTCGTTGGGCGCAGGTTGATTGTGACGCTCGAATGGCATTTGTTTCAGGAGCGCTGCCTGGTTGGCTGATTCAGATCCTCAAATCGACGATTTCGTCAAAACCGCCGGCAACGAGGAGAGTTTGTTTAGCAACAGTAAGTGGCAAGCGACAACTTTTTTACATCGCCCCGGTATTTAGACTTGCTTGTTGTTAATTGAAGCTGTTTTGTTTTCCAGCCGCCGCAATAAATCCTCTGATGTGATGTTTTCATGAAAACTTTTGTCTATTGTTTTAGTCAAACGGGATGGTGATTACGACGACGACTTCAACTCTGTCAGTCACGCTAGCATCAGCGAAGATATACAGGTCAGTCTGCGGCATCAGTTGTGTGGGCTCTGGTATCCAAAGTTTCTTACTCGGACAATAAACTATTAAAGCGTTCGGTTCTTATGCAGAAACTCGGCTGATCACAGGGTGATGCATCACGGATGGATTGTGGGATTTTGCCCCTTATCGTACTGTGTTTTGTGCATTGATGTATGTTTCTCTGCTTGAGTCGTTACATCGTGGTTCTTGCACTTCACACAACCGCGCTTCCTTAAAATTTAATATAACGGGGCTTCCTAAAAACTTAATGCGACATCGTCGTTGAAATATCTGTTGGGTTGTCTCGATTTTGTGAATCTTTAATCCGATGGCAAGGCATTCAAAATACCCTTAAAGTATGGTTTGTCAAAGAAAAAGCTTGGATTGGGGGGTTGCAGGCGGAGGGGTTCATGGCGATAGATGCCCATCTGGCCATGTCACCGTCGATAAACTCGCAACTTGTAAATTAAATGAAGATATTCGAAGGAACGTTCAAAACAAACACTACAAAAATAAACGTTTAGTTCAGTCGCATGAAGTGGTTTGTCCAACGCAAAACAAAAACTCAACCTCGCGCACGATGACGTTTCTGAATGACGTCGTTTGTTGATCATTGCCTGACGAACGTTTGTAGACGAAAGGTCAGTTTCACAAGGTGAGCGAACAGAACGTACAAATGACCTCTGTTCTGTGTCATCAACGCTCCTATTACTTTCGTTTACGTCGTGACAGACGTGTCTGCGATTTTACAGTTAAATGTTTTTCATTAACGCAAATGTGTTTGTCGGGGTTTACCACTTTTTAGTGAGAGGAGGTTACGATAAGGCGTTCCGTTTTACTTTTGCATTATGTGAGAAGCGTTGCGTTTTTCAACGCAAGAGTTGCTCCGTTCTCTTTTTTTGTCCCTTCCATTGTTTTCTGCTGCTTGCGTATGAAACCTGAACGGTCAAATTTGCGGGCTTCTGAACAAATTTTGAGCTGATACTATTAGACTGACCGAATACTGTCGTACGGACGCTGGGGATGGAAGAAAAACTCCATGGCAGAGTGAAGAAGTTTAACAGGACGTGATGCTAACACCAAGCTGTGGATCACGTTTGATTTCAGGGTCAAACGAGTTAAAATCTGTCTTCTACAATGCAATGGTTTATAAAAACAGGTGACAAAGAATCTGCTGTCCTTGGCGTTTAAGTGCCCAGACTCGAACGAGCCAACGGCAAAGCACAGTTACTTGACATACTGTAGGTTTGTTTCAACTGCGATTGCGATTGATAAATAATCAACCAACATAGAATACCGCTTCATACGTACCAGCTCGGTGGTGAACCCGCTGTGATCATCCAATAAACTTATGATGCGTAATGAATGCTTACCCAGTAAAGGCATTGTGCGCGACTTAATGGGTGTTCCGCCAGTTTGATTGGGATGTCAATAATAACACTTGGTTTGATTTAATAGTTAATTTTTAGGTAGCTATACACCCACACAGCCAGGCAACAGGGAAAGCTAATAGGATTAAGTGGCAATGAAGCACATTTGACTGGATTTCAGTTGCCCGACCATCATATCAAGTGTAAGAACCAAGCGAAAGCAACGCAATGCCACAATGGCCTCTGTTAAATGCACAGATCTTACATTGGAATGGCCGAAAAAGTATTTTTTTAGTCTTATTTGGACGACACACGTCCAACTAATGTACCTGCAAGTCTAAATATTGACTGACTAATATGATTATGAGCGCTGGGCTTGCCGTTTTACATATCGCGTGGTATGTTTGCAGGGTGACGGTCTTTTCAGTACTCAAAGTTCCTTGGCTGAACTAACAGAGGACCGCACGTTGACAGACAAGGACGACGGCGTGGATTACATGGAGGACGTGTAATGCTGTTATCGAAAGCCGCGGTTAAAAGGCCACTGTACTTCGTTGATGGCAAAATGCGAAGCGCTATAGCTACAGTATGAGTAAGAGTTTGGGGTTGCAGGAACAAGCTGGCTGCCTCTGTTCAAGCTCTATAGACGTTTTTTTACCTTATTCGCTTTTTTACGTTGTTTTCTACTTTGATTTCACGTCGCGTCGAATACAAGTGGAGATGCTGCTATAGAATAAACATATCGTTGAAACATGCGGAGATGTCACGTGTGTCTGTTTTCCCGTCTTTGGTGGCAGTTTCACAGTGGATTGTTGCATCATTATTAGGGGTAACGATCGACTTACTTTGTAATGAAATCTAAGGCAGGCCCGTAGCCAGGTTTCAAGGTTTTGGGGGTAAATACATCTTTAGGGGGGCGAAATTTTGTTATATGTTGCGTAAAAAAATTCTGACGCAACAAAGTTTGGAGGGCACTGCCCTCGAAAGTGGACCCGTAGCTACGGGTCTGATGTAGGGCATGACTGTACAGTATATATGCCCTACAACGTCACTTAATGGGACCGGAGAAAAAGCGTCGTTATAGCCGAACGACAATAAATCAATCCTGAAATGACGTTTCAGTTCAATGCTAAAGCCTGGTAAGGTTTAAAAGTGTTCTGTGATTGGGATTGCCGTTTACTGTATCGTGTTTTCGCGTATACTCCGATAAGAAAAAGTTAGAAAAAATTGTGTTTCTATTTTTCAAATTTGGGGTCAACGTCCTTCTCGGCGCATCTAAATCTGCAAGTTTTACCACTTCCGTACCATTTACGCTCATGAGCGAAACAATCCTCGTCATGCTTTTTTCTACAACGGGATGTTGCTTCATTTGCTCGGCAACGTACGCACTGTTCCACCTAAACCATGATCATGTAGCGATTTGTCTCCATTGCGGCTGATGGCACCCCCGTTGGTGTCATTCATACGTCACACCTATGTCACGGCTCAACGATTGGCCGCTTAACTGCGTTCCTATTCGGTCGTAAAAAATTGGTGCGTTCGCTACACAGAGCCGAGCTTACACTTCAAACCGCAACGAGAACTTGCAACTGTCGTTATAAATCAAGGTGCCCACGGCCGCATGCGGCCTTCGATGAAAAGTTGTGCGGCCGTGCACAGTGCGGATGTCATTTAAAATACAGTATTGAAAAACGCAGGTCGTAACTAATAGCAACATGCTTTCAGATTGCCGTATTGTTGATAACTTCCATCCCTGCAAGGTCTCTTACACACGCCGCGCATTTCTTTTCGGAATCTGGAAATTTGCGACAATTTTAAACCAGTGGTTCCTAAACTTTTTCTCCTTATTACCCACGTCCGGTTGAGACTGAATCTTCATTTACGACAACCATCATCATTTTCCATGAAGTGTATCTGCATCAACTGCTGTTTCTCCACTCTTGCTGGAATCAAAATCTCCAAGAACATTGCGCTTATGAACTTTTGTTATTTTATTCAATTTGAATTGAAATTACGCTACGCGTCTATTTCTCCCACTTTTTCGTTTTCTCTTATGTTCACCGGTTCAAGATACCATTTCTGATGATTGGCTGTTATGATAAATTTTGCAATATTGTTTCTGCGAGAAATTATAGGTATGTTGCGTTTCTGTGTTGTCCATTTTACATAACGGTAGACAAAACTTCAGGAGGGCCATGGCCCCCTCCGGCCACGCCTACGGTGCAGAAATAAATGATTTCCAGCAATAATTTTTACTTTCAACGCCGAAACTTTCAGTCTGGTGATTTTTACAAAAAAGCCTGTGGCAGCACTGGTTGACTCTTTCGTTACATCAGGGTTTGCGCAGAATTCGATGCTGTGCGGTTCTTCATCGCAGTGATGTCTTCCAACTGGTTAAAGTAATGCAAAAATACTATCGCAATGAAAAACATCGGTCCAAGAAATCCATGTCGGTCGAACTGTACCAATATCTGCAAGTTGCACGGTGACTTACAACCTTGAATTTCGAGATACTTTGGACCTGGCAGAGTTCTTGTAGTCATCCAAACATTTCAATTGCCTCATTTCCCTTGTCTCAAATCCTTTTTTCTGCACATTGAAACAGATTTGATGAAGCAAAGTAGATATACGTCATCATTTTTCGTGCCAGCGTAAGTGCAGACGCAATACTGGCCTTGTGGAATGTGCTTTCACCGCAAATGTAAGGTGACGTAACAACACAATTCGTTTGTGCCTACATACGGCTAAGTTCAATTCCCGCTGCTTACCGAGTTTCGCAGACAAGCTCACAAATTCCAATTGATGCTTCAATTACTTTGACAGATTTTGTAGATAACTGTCAGAACTGTTTGTTTTGTCACGTCACAATGCAATTTGGAGCAGAATTCTAAGACAAAGTTGGGGTACCTGCCTCACCCTAATCTTCAGGTGATGACTGATTACCCACCTGCCACCCCCATCAGTCCCCATTAGTAATTCCCCCACTGGTGAAGAATCACTGTTCTAACAGCTCTTTCGTTTTGTGTCATTGAGAAGTCACGCAGCTTTCATTTGCCTTTAAAAAGCATCGCAAGCCAAGACCTCACCACTAAATCTCACTTAAATCAGTAAACACAACGAATCAGCCACGCAGCACGTGATAGAAGTCTCGAGTAGTGAAAAAAGACACGAATGCAGTGTACTAGTACAGCGTGCCCTGGAGCTTGGGCTTGCAATACGAGACGATTGTCTGGCACAAAGGAATCAATCTTTACGCGCCTCCAAAACATCGCTGGATCAAAACAACACCGATATTTACGTCGTGAACGGGACTTACATCATGCACAGCACGAAACAAATCCCGTTGTACATCTGAGTAAGAACTGAGTCGTATTTTTGGAAGTGTGCGTTATCACTTCAACTTTCCAACGACATCACCGTATATGCGAGTGGCTTGCACCCATTTAAACACTTAAAGACAAGCACTTGACAACGCGTGGAGTTGTCGGACATAAGCGGCTGTAATTGCTCCGTCGCCCGCAATCGCATGCCAACACCACGTGTAAGCATATACCGCGATCACACTGAAAAATAACGACAGTCTCCTTCGCTGCGAAACACACGATCTTGGCACAGAGAGATAGTTCCGATTGCGATAACTGTGGCGTGAAGTACGACGCTTCCGGTAATCATTACTTCAGAAACAACGCGAACAAGTGCATCTCTGGAATGTGGTGGCTTTTCATTGGCGCATACATCACAGCTGGAAGTGGCATCGCAAAATTTCACCAAATCAACGGAAACGCACTCAAAAGGCAAGAACGTTTTTTGATTTCCAATCCCATCAACCCATACATATTACCCTTTTGACGGAATTAATCCGAGTTTTAGGAATGTTCAGAGACTAAACATCGGTCATTTTCATTCTGGCCTTGATGACAAGCATCACTGCGAGTCAATCGTTGACCAATTGTCAATCTGTAGCAAAATAGCTCCCACTCATAACTGTCTGAAGAATGTTTGTGCACTTTTCAGACATTTCCGGCTTTCCCCAACATCGGACGCCAGTGGGAGTGGTCAAGAAGTCTGGCGAGCAGTGACAATGTTAATACGCACGTCTGTCAACACGAACTGTGCGATCGCGGTTTCGTTGCCAGGCAACTGAAGCCGAAGGTAAATTTGTTTAGCATCAGCAGCACAAAAACTGTGGCCCACTTTCCGGACGATATCCCGCAAAATGCCATTAAATTTAACGTCGAAAAATGTCAGCACCTTCAACTTGAGCAGACAATGACGCTGAAGCACTGTTACTGGCAAACGGAACTTGAAACCAGGCCAAAGCATGGTGCGATTGTGGGCAAACTGGTCCGATGCGAAATACGTTCTGGGTTCAGGCAATACTACGAAAAGGCACGCACCACAGCGGGTTAATGAGCACGCGCTGAACAACAATGCACGAATATTGCAATACAGCGCACAAAGGTATCGCGGCAACAATCAGCGCACATTGTACCACCACGCTCAATGCGAGCGACTGCACGCCGTTGCCAGGCAACGACGTCTTTCTGTACCACAGAAGCNCGTTTCGACCTCGAGCGTCAGGCGAGAACCAAACGGAGAGGCTCAGCGCGCACGTTGTGATTGCAACTACGACAAAACTTGATAGAAAACGTACAAAAGTTGTTTTTGTTTGCAAACACATAATAACATGATATGAAATGTTTCGATGTAGACAAAAAAAAGAAAAAAGGCAGCGTGATCAGCATCAGTCATTCAAGAGACAACAGAATCGAAAGTGGATTGTTGGCTATTAGTTGAAAAGCGATCTTCCACATGGCAAACGCTTTAAAACCTGCGCCACCCATATGTGCTGTTATTCGACGCGAAACAATTCGTTACACAAGGGCATCAAAGTAATGCTAATCGGAAAGGTAGTTAAGGCCTTTACTCCGAAACAAACAAAAAACGCATAAAAGAATTAAACAAAAACGACAGAAGTGGTACCTTGCACAACCTTGGCACACACGGCAAACAAGCTCTGACCGATGCACGTCACGTAGCGGGAACTGCGAAACGTGTCACGAGAACAGGCCCGGGTTTGTACAGGAGTGCACCACCGAGTCACCCTTGCTCGAGCTACTGCAGTTTGTACAATTTAAGGGAGAAACAAAAAAAAACGCAAAAACACTGTGCATATTCATCGTCACTCTTTTCATAAGTACAGCAAAACAAAGGGTTTGCGACATAGAGAATCAGACCGGTCACATGAAAACTTCGTCGTCGTCGTCGCAACTCACTTTGACTGATTGTGAATTGTCTTCTTCGGTGCGTGCGTTGGAGTTCTCGGGCGTGCAACTGCTGTCGGTGAGGTCGAACTTAACGTCGGGGTCGCCAGCAGGGTCCAGCGTCTCACCCCCGGCCGATTTCGCGCTGGACACGGAAGGCTTTCGTTCGGGTTCGTGCGCCGAAGCGCTCTTCAGCGACACTCCCACCGAGCTTTCGCTGGCGCTGGTCGGCAAGTGCGGAGAGCGGATCCGCAGGGAGGCGAGGATCGAGGGCTTGCGCGCGGCGGACTTGGGCTGGTCTTCGCCGGTCGACGACATTTGCGCCGGCAGGCTGGAGTTCGCGCGCATTCGCGCGTTTCGCGACGACTGGTGGCTGAGGCTTCGCTGGAACGAGAAGCGCGGTCGTATGCGGCCGACGCTGCTCGATGACCGCTTCGCTTCGTTCAACGCTTCGTCTGCAGCAAAATAACAATCGTTGTCTTTACGTCTGCGATGACGTCAGCGAGAGGAGCAAAGAAAAAACGAAAAATTCAGCTCTGGCTCCTGACGATGTGCGGGGGGGAGTTGAAAACACTGTGGATCATGTTATTTGAAGGCATTTGCCTGACACATTGAACCAAAAATACAAGCAGTCACTTGATATGCAGGGTCGTTGAAAGTGCACTTATCGATACTGCAGCGCGATAACCGAAGAGCATAGACCAAGGGTGGCCAACCCGCGGCTCGTGAGCCGGTTGTGAAGTTCTGTCATTGTCTGTTTGCGTGTGACATTTACAATAAATCCAGCTGAGAAAAGGCATGTGCGCGAGTGAGGGACCGATGGGGTGATGTTCATGTGTACGATGTGGCTCTTTGCGGTAACACAGTAAAGAAATGTGGCTCTTGGTCTCTGACAGGTTGGCCACCCCTGCCATAGACCAAGGGAGCACGACCTGCCGCCTTCGATAACATTTATGCGGTCGTACACACGCAATTTAAATCATAAGTTATGGCGGCCGTGCATTAATAAAAACTCTTTTGTCTACTCTACGAGGATACTTAGTAGAAAGACGGTCAAACAGACGTGTGGAAGCAAAACAGAAGCAATGCAATAAATAAAAATAACTTGAACTCATTGGCGGCCGTAATTCATAAAAATAAACGTAATGCGGCCGGCAATAGCGAAAAGTTCGTGCATCCCTGGCAGAGTATAACAAAATTAACTGTTTACAGGTCTCAAGGCAAACTGTTTCACAGAGTTGTTTTTACATGCATCTTAGATCTTCAGCTGATTTTGTAAATAACCGATACTGCAATAGAACAGCGCGACTGAACGCAGCGCATGAATCACACCACCATGACGTCACCCAACCTTTCTTTAATCTCGGCGTGTTCCTCGCAGGTTTCTGTAAAACAAACAAGTTGAAAATAAACTGCAACAACGCTTTACAGTAAGCCTTATTCAGTTATCACCGCACATTGCGGATGAGCAGCCATTTCGACGCAAATGCTCCGAATAAAAAGCTCTATGGCCGGAAACTGGTTAACGGTTTCGCCCGGTCAGCGACTCTTTCCAGCTGTTTACGATGATATAGAAATAAAGCGCATTGATTCAGTATCAGGCCCGAAACAATGGAGAAAAGCGAACACTTCAAAACGCAAACACATTTGCTAGATATAATTAATCAGTCGGACTGATTTCGGATATTCATTCACGTCGCGCCGAGCAAATACCCTTGGTGAACCGTGGACGAAACAGGAGTTCCATGCTTCTTCACTCACCTGCTCATTTGTCAGGGTTCCTTTTCTCTTGCTTCTCCACCTGAACTTATCACGTACTGAAGACGACTGTGCAACATCAACATACGGAGGTGGCGGTGGGTCAGACCGCAACATGTTTTCTATGTCTGGCAACCGGCAAACTTCGCCTAGTGAAAAAAAGCAACTGCCAATGTCTGATAATAATAATCGGTAAGCTTCGGTTAGGGGAAAAGCAGACTTGCTCCAACGGCATATCCGTCCCACACCAGTCACATGTTTGTAAAGATGTGTTTCGACAGATCGACAGACTGCTTTTCATTAGCGCACACAAAAATGCGATGTAGATAAACAGAGACCACTTTACATCAGTGCGCCGACGAATACGAAGACAAACCCACGTAGTCAAGCCAGTCTGCTAGCGGCTACAGACGTAAGCTTTACACAAAGTCAATCACCACCTAACTTTAATTTTCGTAAAAAATGGCTTCTGTGAGTCTTGGCAGTGCTTAATAATATGTCCAGTATGTGTGTTGGTATCGGTACAAAATAATCAGTTTATTTTTGTCATCATCCACAGTTTTTCAGTTGTTTCATACTTCCACTTTCATATTTACACACCATGAAACTGTTTGTTTAGTATTTCTGTAAAGGGGATGTCAAATCAGTTAGTTGCTTATTTTTCCTCCACAAAATTAAACTTTTGTTCTTATATTGACATAAAATTTAACAGACAGGAAAGCTTTCATATTTCACAAAATACTTACATTGCACACAAGTTAAGATGCTGTTTAAAGAACTCTAATGTTCGCATTTAAAAATAACTTGAAAAACTACTTAGAATTTTTCACAAAAAGGTGGCTACTTCAGCAAAAGTCCAAATATGCCCAGATTTGATCGATAGACCAATGTCAAACGTAAGTGCAACAGAACACCTGCTGGCAACAACTGAACACATCGCAATCTAGGCATGAATTTTAGCACCATTAAGCTGGAAGCACGAACTCTCACGCAATAACTGGATTCCTAAGTAATGCTGCAAACTAGTCCTATGTGCAGGGATGAGTAATCACAGAATTAGATACATGTTTTCAAGTAGAAACGACAGTTTAAGGTGGGCATAACAAGGGTTGGGTGATAAGGATTTTGGAGTCGTGGTCTCTTACCTGGACAGTCACAGCTACTAAGACTAATTCTACAGACTTTAAACACGTCTAAAGCTATCGCAATTCAGCGGTATGGCAATTTGACCATTAATGGTGGGTCTTTTAGCCACTGGTTCAGAAGAAAACCTTGTTCAATGTACTTTTCACTTAGGTTAACAAAAACTGATGCAGATTTTGAAAATTGTAGAACAAACCATGCCTTCAATTAAGGATGTGAGTAGCACTGTCAGTTGCTTGTCTTGCAGGTATTTTGAAAATGGCTTTTCATGGTGTGTTGTTAAAGCGAAGCTACTTTCAGATTGTCAAAAATACAGGCACCTGGCAAGTGCAAAAGCCAAAACAACAATATAGTGGATGAAAAAATTAAGCATTAATTATGTCATCTCATCAGTGGAGTGCAAGAGTTTGAAGCCTGCACAAATCACTACCTGTCAGAAGTGGTTGAGCATCTTGACATTTGTTACATCAAGGCAGCTCAATGTTACACTGCAGAGAGCTCAAATCACTAATGCAGTAAGAATTATGTTTATCTTTATGTTCAACATCGACTTCAGTAAATACCAAACATATATAACACTGAATTTTGTGAAAACGAAGCAAAGCACATACAGAATGCAGATTTTACGACACAACACTATTACATGATACAGTTGAACAGGCTGCATAAATTATAAAGAGAACCTGTGGGAGTTGGTGTAAGAGGAAGGACTTCATGCAGTTCACTCAAGTCATCAGGAGCTGCAAAACAAGCATTTTTGTTGTTAGTGGATTCACAATGTGTTTTGTCCATGCAGATGTACAGGGTTTTTTAAGGCATTTTAGGGACCCGATTTGGGTCCCTAGAATCAGAGAAAATTATGATCGGGTCCCTAAAATCAGAGAAATCGGGTCCCTACATATCCATACCGGGTACCTAACATTTTTCTTTAAAAAAACCTGCAGATGTATCAAAATTAACAACACCAAACCCAATAGAGATCACAGAATAATACTATATAAATTTCATTTCAAAAGAATTATATTTATAAAGTTATAGGTGTCTGTCTTAAAGTTCTAACATCAAGTGATAGTGGTGTTCACTTCTAGTTTAACAATATTTATGACACAAAACCATGATAATTACCACAAGGCATCAATGCAGAGTCATAGGTTAGTACAAATACAAACAATATATATATCAAGCTAATTAATAATCTAAGTCTAGAGATTTGTTATATAAAAATAAATGCTGCAAAATTCACACAGAATAAAACTAACTATGCAAATCGGCATCTCTGGTCAAGAATAGAATGAGTAAGTTTTTGACATTACAACACAATGACCATCATAATCATGTATAAATGCTTTGAAGCTAATCAATTCTAGCAAAGCTTGCGTAGATACTGTAATATGAATTTGAGTTGAAGTAAATTATGAACGAACAGTATTATTAGTAGGGCAACCAATTTTGACCTATCAATTTCCTGCGTTTGCAACTGAAATGTGGAATACAAAGCATATTCGCATAGAGTGTTAAAAATTGAACTGATAGGTTAAAAGTCTTTATTCTGTTGAAATGAAACACAAGTAGCTTGTCTGCAAAATCTGGTACATAGCATCTTTTAAAAATGCCTGGCTACTTTTAGCTTCATGAACCGAACTTCTTTGGTGCTTTGCAATGCAGCAATGTGATTCCATCATAAGCTTTTTGTAACTTCTCACGAAGCAGTCACAGAAATTACCAAACAATTCATCCTTAACACTTTTAGAGCCGCCTGGTTTTGGCGATTTTCGCAAAAAAAAACAACAGTTTTCGGTTGCCTTACCAACGCCCTAGCTCCTCCACCGATTACGCTAGAGAGCTGTTCAGCGGCTCAAAAGGATTGGCCAGTCTAGTAGATTGCACTCGAAAAAAATTATTTGCTTGGGGGATGCTTTTTTTTTGTGATGATAAATTTTGACTTTTTCTTGACTTACTAACTTTGGAGTGGCTCATGGTACCAGCATGAAACTTGGTTTGCAGACGTTTCATAAACTTTTGAAAAAGCAGGAAAGTTTTGACTATTGACTTTTGGTTGCCCTAATTATTAGTAGTGATCAGGAAAGACAATCACAATTTTCATACCAATAACTTTAAGCATGTGGCTTTGTTGTGATAGTATCAAGTTTAAACTGTGATAGCAAAGCTTGATCACCAGTGACAAGTTGAAGATATTTCAAACACATAGCAGTCAGTGTCAGAGCATGATTTTTATATGAGTTCCACACCTCAAAAACAAGGTTTAACACTGGCACACATAACAAAACCTAATCATATTAACAAGTTCAGTAACAAAGTAGATCATCATTTAAGTAAAATGGAAATAAACCACTGAATTTGCAAAATGTACCCTAATCAGCAAGGTAAAAAATTTACAAATATGCAGTAGTACCAAGTTCAGCATTGGTTTTAGCTAGTTTTGTGCTTGTCATAAAATACACCTGAAAGTAAAACACTACATATTATAAACACCTTTCTATTTACACAGTTTTTACAGAAACATACCAACAGGTGTTGCTGAGTTGTTCATTTCAAAATTAAATCCGCATATGCTGAAATGTGATGATGATCGACAAAATAAACAAAGGCAGCAGATGGTCATGCAGAACTACAAAAAAAATTATGCATCACTGATCATTCAGATATGCAAATATCATTCGAAGCGAGTGGTGGTGACATACTAATACCCAGTGTAAACTGCTAACTTATGACCAAGGCAAATGCTTATGATATACTTACAGAGGGTTGCATGTTGTCAGCATAAAAAGTGATTTGAAGTTTCAGTGATTCCTGGGATTGATTTGCCTAGCCATGCTCATGCAGCAATCAAGGGCAATTTTGTGCAATAAGTTTCAAACATTTTTTATTTTTATAAATATTTTACCTATGTCATGAATTTGACACCAAGAACCAATCTTTTTTTGCAAATTGAAAAACACGTTAAATTTAAGATAAAAGAAGATTGTCAACCAGATTAACACTTTGAGAACTGGTGTACGATATATTTATACTTCGATTTCAGCAGTTGTCAGTTGCCTTAACAATGCCCTAGCTCATCCACCGATTGTGCTAGAGAGCTGTTCAATGGCTCAAATGGATCGGACAGTCTTCTAGATTGCGCTCGAAAACAAATTTTTGGTTGCGGATTGCGGATTTTTTGTAACTGACGTCATAAGTGAAGTAGTTTTTGGGCCATTTTGTCTCATGTTGCCTGGCCTAGGGCCCAACCACTAGGCCAAAGTATTTCGCTAAAGTTTTTATTGGAAACTAGGCTCGAGTCTGAGTCTTTTGAGCCTTTGATTGACTTTCTAATGTTTCTGGTTCAAAAGTTATGATCTTATACAAACAAATTAATTAATCATCTGATTAACTAATTAGTCAAAAAATTTTACTAACTTAGATCATAACCTTTGAACCCGAAACCCCAGCAGGTCATCCAAGTATCAAAAGACTCGGATTGTAGCCTAGAATCCAATAAAACTTCAGCGAAATACTACCACTTAACAGTTGGTGCCCAGGGCCAGGCAAAGTGGGCCAAGGTGGTCTAAAAGTCCTCCACTTATGACGTCACTGACAAAAAAACCCGCACCCCCAAGCAAAAAATTTTTTTCGAGTGCAAACTATAAGACTTGCTGCGTCTTTTGACGCTTCGACCAGGTCCGTAACCCGTACAGAAGCGGAGATATTCATGCGCAAAGCCACGTGCGAATCAGCTGTTTTTTTGCAAACCACTTGAATTAACCCAGACGTCAAAGTGTTAACATAAATTTTGACAATAAACTGTAAGATGACTGCAATAAATAGATAAAACTGTGAAGTTGATCAAAAAAAGTAAAAATATTTCATTGATCAGCTTCAAAGGATTGGCTCTACTACAAACCAATAAATTTAAAAAACATGAAAAACAAGACAAGTTTTTGGTAAGATAACTAAAAAACTTGGATTTCTTTTAATGCAGATTATAAGTACTCTAAAAAATACTGTTAAAAGATTGAATGGAAGAACAATCAATACTATTTATCATGCAAAATTACATCATTTTTAAATACAGCAATGTACATTGTACAATTTACCGTAAGCTTTATTACACCTAAACACAGTCACAACAAAATATTGTTTTGAATAATATGGTTGCTGTTTTTGTGCCCTTAAATACAGCTGGATATCTGTTTTGATAGTTGGAAGTCCACGTACCAAAATTGTTCTTCGCAGACCAAAACTTATTTCTGTAAACAATAAACACTGTTTGCATAACATTCACTGCAAGTAGTGAAACTGTTGTGAATAGACTTCTCATCACACAAACAACCAATACATCATTCTATCATCAAAATTGCACGAATACTCCACATTACACAAGCTCATGTATGTATAATTGCACATATATAATGATCTCAAAATTAACTGCAATGTGTCAAGTACTGTGTCATTCACCTTTGTTAACACTTTGGCTGCCGGTCTACGAATATATCATACTTGGAAATTGGCGAAATACCAGGGATATTTCGGTTGACTTACCAACCTCATAGATCCTCAGTTGATTGCGCTAGAGAGCTGTTCAAACCCTCAAAAAACTCGGCAAGTCTTCGAGTTTGCAATGAAAAAATTTTGGTTTTGGGTTTCAGGTTTATTGAGGACGTCATAAGCAAGGTAGGCTTTTGGCTGCTGGTACCTGACCTGGGCCCAACCGTTAGATTGTAAGTATTTCGCTCAAGTTTTCAATAGAAACTAGGCTAGAATCAGAGTCTTTTGAGACTTTGATCAACTTTCTAGCAGATCTGGTTCAAGGTTATGGCCCAAAATAATAAAAAAAATTATCTAATCATGGGATTAATTACCAATTTTGTTGTTTCCAGGTCATAACTTTTGAACCCAAAACCCTAGCAAGTCATCCAAAGTATCAAAAGACTTATAGATTTTAGCCTAGTTTGCAATAAAAACTTCAGTCTAATACTACCGTCTAGTGCAGTGATTCCCAAACACCGTGCCGCGAGGACTCCCTTACTGTGCCGCGAAGCGACAGTGCTGCACGGCAGTAAATATAAAACGAAGATTGATTCATGGTGTAGCCGAGCAACAATCTGCGGACCAAAGATGAGCGGACTGTCATATTTTGCGATCCAGATCCAGTCCTGATTTTTAAAAACTCAGTGCAAGTCCAACCACAGTCCAACAAAATTTTTAAATGTAAAGTCCAAGTCCAAATGAAGTCCAGAAAATTGGAAAAATGCAGCCTTTTCACAACAAAAATACCGCATTTCTTTTCCATTAACTTAGTCCAAANCCTGTCCGGATCCTAAATTTTGAAGTGCTTTACACTCCGGATCTAAGCCAAACTTAACAAAATTTGCTATAGTCCGGATCTAGTCCAATCCAAGTCCAGTCCAATGCTCATCTTTGCTGCGGACCCACACTTGCACGCCGCAGAGTTCAGAAAACTTGATAGTGACAAAAGTGAGTCTTCGGGAAATAAACAATTATCAAGATCATAATCGACTTCAGATGGAAAAAAGCAAAATTTTGCGATGATTATTTAGAATTTGGATTTTACTGGACTGGAGATGAACAGATACTGT
>JGI24158J21664_10005504_pt1 | contig 16556 bp, 14 predicted proteins | sample Ectturendosymbi3_FD_21664 | JGI IMG/M metagenome (IMG submission 21664)
ACTGTCGGTTTGGCGTTACGTGAACATGCCCACGATGGAAAAGCAACCAGGCCACGTCAGAGTTACGTCTATGACAATGCAGAGGTTGTCCATGTCTGCATGGGGAGTATAGCGCTTGACGAAAAACTAACGCAGTGGCTGATGCCAGCGCTGCTCGGCACCTGAAGCGCGTTCTTCGGAATGTCTCAGGTTTCGTGTGAACAACTCGAGTAATTTAGAAATTTAGCTTTTTCAGAAAAACTGCCATTCGGTTTTCTTTCCAGGCACGGAGTACCTTTAATCAAATAGAAGTCCGCGTGTGTTCCGGTTTCACTGAAAGTAAACGTAGCCACTGAATTAGCGATGCCTGTGGCTGGTTGCATTCGCTGAGTCGAAGTTCATTCACTTCCGTTTGTTTTTATGTGGCGACTTCTTTGCAACAAAGCAGATCATTGACACGTGACCTGTCGGTGCGAAACGTTTCATTTTGACGTCAGATCATCGGTTTTGATTCGTGTTTCAGATCAGGGAATATTTGAGGAAGGAGGTCGCCACCTCCGATGGTGAGCAAATGCCTGCGAGCGAGGAAATGGAAATCGTGAACGATATTCTGAGAATGGAAGACAAGGACAACGACGGTTACATATCACACATCGAATTTAGCGGAAGCAAGCACGATGAATTTTAGCGAAAAAAACTTCAGCTCTACTTCATGATTCGCCAAAGGGCAGTGATACTTTGCCCAGAAATGCAAATGTTGGTAAAGTCTGATGTGTCCTCTGTACATCGTACAGACAAACATCGGATTAGTTTTCGGTTTTTCGTTTAATTTGTTACGGTTTGTACCTTGCAGTATTACGTAAGATTTTTCTTCCATTCTGTTCAGCATATCTTGTAGCAAATATTTTGCTAGTGTTCTGTTTTTTAAATACGCTGCTCCGTTTTCTTTCGATTTCGTTCGTGAGTTTCGCGGTAACTGCGGACGCCAGTCTTAACCCTGTGTCACTGCAGTAATCCAGCAGTTGCTGTACGTTGCAGTGCCTTCAAAGCACCCTGCTTCTGGGGGTGGTTACTTAACGTTTGATTTCGTATTGTTCCCTTACCTAGAAACCCGATTTGAATGCTCACGCGCTTCTCCAGCACGCATTAAAAAAGAATGAGACGCAACCTGCATTGCATTGCGCTAAGTTTTCCAGCAATATTTTTGCCTGTTCTCAGTTGGTTTGCTTGTTTTAAGCGCCCGACAAGCTTTCGAAAAATCGTGACATTTTTTGCCTGAAAGGCATCGTGGAGGTAATTTCCCATTCAGTATATTACTTAATTGTACTTGCTGTTATGCGAAACTTCATGCAATTCAGCCAATCGTTGGGTGCAGTTTTCGTGCGCTGCTGCCATGAAAACGTTATAAACGTCACTTTACGCGTAAAAACAGTCGTATTGCCTTTGCCGCCCACGTATCTTTGTTTCTTGAGTTTCTGCGATAAATTATCACCACCGCGTCACGTCTATAACCGGAAGTAATCAGCTGATGTCAGTCAACCGTCGCCGGGATATGACAGTGGACACAGTTCGTCATCGATCAGAGTCAGTTACCATAAATGTGCTCTTTATGATAAAAAAAGCTGCCACCCATGCATTTTTCTCTGAAAAGTTGCCGCTGTGTCTCGTTCGACGCGTAACATTTTGATAAGAACTTATTTTTTATTGACGGTGAGTTGGTGGCGTCATGAGCCCGCATACCGTGACGTAGGCTGCATTTCATGCTTTTTTAACTCACAGTCAAAACTTTTGAACGCACAACGCACGTTGCATAAGCAGTGAAGGGAATCCTTCGCAAGTTCGCGCGTTGCTGGTAACCTTCTTTTGCGCTTTTAATTTGCGTTTCACGTTAAATAGAGCGTGCGAAGCTCTTCTTGCATCCTATCACATTTTGTTTGCTGGTGTTGAAACCTACACGCACTGCCTGTTGTTATGCTCTGCAAGCATCACTAACTTGCTTGTTTATATGTTTTGCGCGAAGCATTTCTACACAGATGTAAGCACGTTTTGTCAAAATCGCTACAACTTGTCGCTATGGCTGTTCCTTTCATCTAACAAATCAATATCGAAGATACAAGCGTGGTCTGGGTGCAACCAACTGACCGGCACCAGGCAGGACAGCAATTTTGAAACGTTGCTTCAGACGTTCAAGACCCTTCAGACGTTTCCAGTGTCTCAAAGCGCCCAAGATGACTCCGTTTTGACGAAATGCTGGGCGGAAGTCACGTGCTCGCACAATCGTCTTCAGCCTGGCTCGTATAGTGTTTCTTTTCGGATTTTTTTTTTCTCAAATAACGATCGCATGGCATGAACTGCGCAACATGCAAAGCAGGCGTACGGTCTGTCTCCTGACTCCGTGGAAGAAGAAAGCCGTCTTGCTGTTCAGGGCAAAAAAACTTTTTGCTAAAACTTAGCCGAGTAGGAGTAAATTTCTAGGTGCTATGTAAACATCATTTCCTTTTATTTCACAAGGGCGTTCATCCGTTTTTTGACCCTTAGTTCTACAGTGTCAGATGACGAGAGGAGTGGACGACCGAAAACATCTGGTCGTCGGCACTTTTGCCAAACGGTTAGGTCGGGCTACTGCATCCAACATTGCACCAAGTCCTAAGCAAGAGCTTGACCGCGTGTTCGTGAGTTCCTTTATCAGACATTTACAGTCAGGTAGATTGGAAGGGTTGGACCGATTTGTTGCTCACCTAACTTACCAGATATTACTCTCCTAGACTTCTATGTGGTTACTAACCACATGGTTCCTGTAAAGATATCGATTAACGATACGAGACACCACTGATCTGAAGAAACATATATTACCGTTGTTGGTTGTGAGGTTATACCAGTGTTTTCAACCGGTGTTCCGCGAGTGGTTGCCAGGGGTTCCGCGAGTGGTTGCCAGGGGTTCGGCCGAAACAGCCCGACATTGCCTGGGACGAAAGTCGCAACCACAGTTCTATGCGGTTGTAACGATGCCACTGTTTCACAGCATCCTTGCCACTATGCATCTCATTGAAATGCTTGTTTATCAATTACACTGACCAATTGCTCCCTTGCCATACCCTATGCCAGGGGTGGGGAACCTATTTACTATCACGGGCCGCATGAATTGTAGTATATTGCTGGCGGGCCTCGACTAACAACTGATTGTATCCTAAAATTCTACGTTTATCTTCCCAGGAGGGATTGAGGTTTCTTATTACATCCTACCTTAAGTACCTGGTTATCATGGAACTTTCGTTTTGACGCGATTGTGTATTCTAAATTGGGTGACGACGAAAATTCTGATGCGAGCCATGTCAAACGTTCATGCGGGTCGCATTTGGCCCCAGGTTCCCCAACCCTGCCCTATGCCATAGGGTTCCATGAGCAACGAAACATTTACGGAGGGTTCCGCTGCAGCAAAAAGGTTGAAAAACATCGGGCTGCACTAAGCGACTATAACACGGAATCGATACCAACATGCATGATGTGATTCGAGTTTGTTTTACTGATACACGTGGTAGAGATGCAATAAATGGGGACAAAATTGATAACCATGTAGAAGTGTGTTAAATGAGGCAGATCAGATTAATTCGTCATTTTGTAATACTTTCCACGTTCTTGTTTGTTCATTTACTTTTACAACATTTTTTTATTGTGAAAAACGTTTGTGGACACTTTATACAGTATGGCCCATGTGATCCACCCTTAGTGGTATGGAGAAACTTAGTCCAATGCGTTAGGCTTGTGTAGTGATTATTCCACCAGAATTTGAGATACACAGCTGGCCATCTGGAGCACTGACGGATTCGTACAGCGGATAGGCTTGCCCTAACTTTTCCTGCGTAAAGCTTTGCTATTTTAGAGAGTTTTTACTCTGTCCTGGGAATAGCACACTATTGAACTTACGTCCAAATAATCTTCAACCAGTGAGAATGGAGTTGTGATAGAAACAATAACGCAAAAAATTGTTTGCAATGTTTCATTTTGAATCGTTGTTTGTGTTCTTTCCACAACATTGCAAGACATGCGCTGTGGCAGAGTTGGCATGGGGTCGAAGGTCATGTCGGTTTGCGCCCCCGTAACACCAATGGGCTCCAATGCCACTAGGTTGTGAGGGTGGCAGACTTTGACCACTACATAGCCAGCTATCACTTGTGTCAAACCTGTAGCGCTGTTTTCGGAACATGCTCACAAGAAGCGTTTCGTTCGACTGGTACGTTTGGCAATTTTTCATCAAGTAGGTCTTTTGTTATTTGTTTGACATTAAGCACTTTCACTTCGGGTGCAGTTAGCGCATTTCGTGTGTCGTGTTGCCAAGTTGGTGAAAATATTGCAAGAGACCTTTGTATGATTAATGGAGTGTATGTCACGCGTCAAATAATGGGTATAATTGATTTTGACCATTCAGGTGCTAACTGCGAACAAACGCGCTTTTTGCTTGATACAAGGTTTTGTCAAATGACACTATGATTGAGCACAAAAGGCAGCGTCCTTAAGAAATTGCAAATGAAGTAGCGTAATGGAAACTGGCAAATTCACATCAACATTAAACAGTGTTTGACGATGTTCACCGCATGTCGCCCAAGTTAATTTTCGTAAATATTGCTATCCTCAACGTTTAACCCAAGGCCGCCAACCAAGTTAAGTCAACTGCCCTTACGACTTTTCGTGAGAAACATTTAAACTTTCGTTTTGGGACAATTGCAAGATATTTTCCTAGTTGCGCCGTGGGACATACTGTCATTATTTTCATGTGCAAGCGTCAATTTGGTGCTTCTTGGCTTAAATTCGGAATCCTTGACCTCAACTAAATAAAATGTACTGGAGCAAGTACGCGATACGAACCTGACCAACCTAATGAATAAAATCTTGCACGGTAAGCACGCACAACTATGTGTTAGACTTATATCAACAAAATAAGCTCCTTACTGTGAAAACGATTAAACTGTTCTTCGTTGGCACACTGATTGAAGACTGAAAAACATTGCTTGGATTTTTTAAACTTGGGCAAACGCAAAAGCTTGTGCTCAACTGGTAGCTTCTTAATTAGGTGGCCTATCCATGTTTTTGCGGCTATTAGTTTTCAGCTTTGCCGACCCGCTATTTTGCACTGGATCATGGTGGTATGGCAACATCAGATAAGGATCCAACCTGTTGGGGAATTGGTTTCAAGGCAAGAGATTTTGAAATTTAAAGAGTTGTATACCTCCTAACTGGGCTAAAATTTGGTACATGTTCCATGTCAACACGTGTAATTTACAAAATGTTAGGTAAGGATATTGTGTCCGCGTGCAGAAAGTACATGATCTCATCTCATTCAATGTTATTAACAAAACGCAGTTAACGGAGCAGTATAACTGAGCAAATGTGGCACCTGCAGTGCAAAAGTTATGATCGAAGTAACGAAAACTGTACACTAAGAGGGAGCATGCTCAATAATGAAAGCAGAAAAATGACTTGCAAACAGTGGGTTAGCACCACTCACAAGTTTTATAAGTTTGAACGGTTGTCTTTGCAGTTCATCGTTCAAAAAGAAAGATCTGCTCATGATTTAAAACAAATTTAAAGGAATATAAAACGAATGTAATTCTCGCAATATTTGGTCATACAGCAGCTTAGGAAATGATGTGAATTAAATGTGCCAACTTCGTCAGTATTACATGAATTTGATAAAACCTACAGAGAGCTTACGGGGACGAAAGACGGTTGCAAAGCCTAAGACACCTAAGCAACGAGTGTTAGTTCACAGCACGGAGGAAATTTCATTGGAAGAGCTTGCGCCAATGTTCGCCTTGTTAATAACGACCTGCGTATGGTTATTTGTGTTATTACGTTCAGTGCCGGATTAATGTAGCACGGGGCCTGTAGCATATTAACAGCGCGGGGCGCTCAATTAACAATACACTTGAACAACTGTTAGATCATAAATTCTGTGGGTATCCTAGTTACTAACACAAGGCATAACGAATTTCTTAAGTACGAAAAATCTGGTCCTAATCAGCAACTGGCCGACATTTGTGGACTACATATATTTTTTTCCCAAAAACGTACTGTATATACGTATCTTTTTATCAAGGAGTAACACATTCCTGTACAGCTCGTAAGTACAGTGCAGAGAGAGTAGTCAATGTTTCCAGACTCAACAAATTTGTTCATTGCTATATCTAGACAGTGTAGTTTAAATATAAATATCAAAGCTGATAGTGAAAAGCAGCAAACCAACTGCTTAAAATTGTATTTTCTGGATTTTGCCATATTAGTAAATTTGTTCATGATACTGTTAGTGCCAAGTTTACATAGAAGTTCATGCTCTATACCAGTGGTTTTCAACCTGGGGGTCGCGATCGAAAAACGTTCGCCTAATTGCTTACGGTAAATTTAGAAAACTAGTGACTTCTTGAACTGAAAAATTACGCACACAGTACAATCAGGGGTGGATATTAGGGGAGGCGGAAGAAGCAGTCGTCTACAGGGCCTCCCTTTTAGAGTTTCGCACTTACTGCATAGTTTTTGTTAAAACGCTTATTAATCACTCTTTCTAGAGCCACATTTAATAAGCTTTGAAGCAAGTCATGTTTGTCAAAATAAAGCAAAAATTAGGTGCAAATGTACCAGAAGGGGCCCCTCAAAAACTTTATAATGTGTAGACAAAGAACAATTCAAAATCAAACCACACCAAACAATTTACAAAATTGGAAATGACTTCCGTGCAGAAACAAATTCCCAAACTGAAACGTTTAACTTGCTTTCAGCGAATTAACTTTCTGTATGGCATGTGGAAAATATAGGGACCCCTTTCTGAGAGTTTAGCTCCGGCATCTAAATTCTAAAATCCACCCTTGCAAATGAAGCAGAATAAATTTAAGGCAATGGAGCGCGGCAGAGTTGTAAACGAGCCTCATTTTGAAGACCGAACCCGGCCCGAGTCCGACGTTCTGTTTGAAGCCCTATTTAGGCCCGAAAGCCAAACTTACCGAGTGAGTCAAATATATGCGCAACTGCGGGCTACCAAAAATAGTAGCGTACGGGTATAGCTGCAGGTAGACGGTTTTATCACACTCAAAATAGCATTCACCTTGACCAAAACATTCGCTTAAACTAGCACAAACTTAAGCTTGTTGGGCAACGAGATTGCGGAATGTAATGTTATATGCATAAAAGAAACAATCTAGGATAGCGTTATTGGCATGAAAAGCCGGTTTGTAGGCCATCCTTTCGTAAGCCAAGAATCGCTAGTGATCGATGTTTTCGAAGCAATGCCATCGCGTGCTAATTTTCTCACCGCTGTCGTCTTCTCAAAGAGAGTGTGAGACTAATTTGAGCAAAGAACAAAATAATGCATCTGTGTATGCAAATAGAATTAGCTGAAGAAAAATCCCAATCACTTACAGAAGCCATCGAGGTGAGCACAGCAAATGTACGTCACGAAAGAAAATCGTTACTCTGAATGTCATAAAAAAGTTTTATATGAAGGCCCGAAATCGGTCCGAAATATTTTCAAACTGAAGCCCAAACTCGGNCGGAAAAGCCCGGCCCGACTTACAATCCGGTCCGCGGGGTCCCCAAAAAGTGCGGGGCTTGTAGCAATTGCTATATTTGCTGCTATTGTTAATTAGGCAAAGATTACACTGTAAAAACAAATTACTGGCGGCTCAGGCACCTCCTTAGGTGGGAGCTTAAACCAAATGGTGGGTAAGTAACGTACGCTTGCGTCGTGTCGTGCTAAGCGCACATTATTACTAACGCGTGCAAACACAAGAAAACAAAACATTTTGTCGATGGGGATGACATTTTGCTCAAATCATCATCACAATGTGTTAGACACCAAACGCTTGAAGTGAGGACGTTATGAGTCAACTCAGATGTTCCTACATCGCCATGAGAATCAACATTTTAAAAACTCACGCAACTTAAAACTTTTCAATTATTTCAACTGGGTGGTTTGACCAGCAGAACCCGCTGTTTTCCATTTGCGCTTTACCCTTTGCTGACATCGACGATTTTTAGACGAAGGGAAGATAGGAAAGCAAGAGAAGAATGGTGTACATCTTGCACACGTGTTTGGGGATTTTTGCAAGCCAATAATCAGATGAATCCCTAGGGCCTAGTGGCTGACCTGCAAAAACTTACCATTTGCCTAAAACTTGCACATTTCGTCCAAACGCAGTCACGGACACTACAAGAGATGTGCATGGTGCTGCTATGCATGGGTTGCTGGTTCGAATCCAACTTCCGTGTTAACAGCAGTTGACTAGACAAAACTGTACATGCGTACGTAGTCACACGAATTAGTAACGGGCGGGGTGAAACAATGCAGAGAAGCATGGCAAACGTGATTGTATTGAAAACTTGACGAAAACGTGATCGGCCTTGAATATATAACGCTTTGCAGTATGCTGGATTGCATCGGCAAGGAACGGCAACGTCTTCATCACATGATTTGCTCATGGAGTATAAAAGACAAAATACTGCGCATAACGAGGCCAGAGATCTCGTGCCGAGGTTACGATTAATGTGCAAATATATGTTTCAAACGAATGGACAGTGAACATCACCTGTTCACAGGCAAAAATGCAGAACCACAAGGCCACGTGTTCACTTGGTTACGGTTGGTAGGCCATGCATATCTTGGCGGGTACGCAGCAGGAAGTGCTGACTGGTCGGGTTCGGAGTAACCTTTGCCGAACTCGAAATGGGTTCTGGGACTTGGGAATGCTGTGTGGGGCAGGATTGGCAGATGCATAGGTTGAGGGTGCACAGATGGTGTGCGGCCTGAATAATAAGGTAGACCGAGACGTTCTGCGTGCAAAGCAGGGTGGGGAAAAGGAACAATGTTGTTGTAAGTTGGGTAGTGCGACACCGCAGCTGGCAAAGGAGAGATCAAATGGTGGTTGGGCAGATTCGCCCGTCCGGGCAGTATTGAAGCCTGCTGTGCAATAAAGTCACTTTGGTCTTCGTACAGAAAACCGGATGACGTCTGTGCTGGGGGAGCTTGCGAGGCTGGGGCCTGAGGGTTGCGCTCTTGAAGCCTTTGCTCGGCTCCGCTGAAAAGGTCCACGTCCTGGGTCCAGTCGCTGTGCAAGCAATCTCCACCAGTTTTACGCGAGGGTTCTATGCGGAAAAACGGAAGGACATCATTAAGGGGATTCGCAGAGGCCCAGGTGATGTTTGGTGGTCCTTCAGGTCCCACAGTCTGATCTATGCTGGACCACAGCACAGAGGGATTAATTCCAAGTACCAGCCGGGGGTTTGGCGCGTGCGGGTCTCCGAAAGGCTTTTGGTTGGGGGGAGCACTTGTGCAGTGGCTGGCGTCAGATGGCGGTATCGCATTTCTCATATTGGCATGCGCAGATGAGACCGGCGATTTTTTTGCTTGGCTAATCACGTCGCTGCTGTCTTCGTTCCGATCCAAAAACCGCTTCCTGGACTCCATGCGACTTTCACGTCTGCAGCGACGCTTTTGACCGCAGACTGAGGTCGTCTTGCGATTAGATGACGTGCCACAATCGTCAGAGCTGTCGGTGGGAACAGTGCTTTCACCTGATGTTGGGTTTGTATCCTCGCTACTCAATCCAGAGCTTTCAAGCGTGGCAGACGGTTCGTTCGAAGTATCCATGCATGCATCTTCCATATCTCTGCAACACAAGTAGTCGGGATGCTCCAGAAGTTCGGACTCCTTAGGGAATATGCCAATGTTGGAAGTGCCAAAGTACCTCAAAAAGTAGGTGGAATGTAAGAAAACAAGCATTGCAACAAGTCAGAAAAAAGTACGGTAAGTAAATTTTGATCCGTTGCGCTTGTTTCCCGGTTTTCTTGACGAAAAAAATACAAAACTTACGGAGAAGCAGCACTCCGAGCCTTAGGTGAGGTGCTCATCGAACATGCAAGCGCTCTAGCGGCATCTTCAGTCCAAACGCGAGTTTCAGCAGCTCTAGGGGAGCCCCCAGACGATGTCTCTGCACGCAACACAAAATGTCGAAACTCTGTCGTTTATAACTGAAAGAACATAACATTTGTGAAGATTGGGAGCTCAGGACAGGACGAAGCAGTCTTGCACGAACTTTCCCATGTTGAAACGACAGCACAAACTTGAGCCGTTTTTCGCAAGCTGGTGGTGGATCTAAATACAGAGTTTAACGGAGCGCATATGGACGTGACAGACCGACAGATTTTCAAAAGTAGGCCAAACCTCAAAGCGAGGATAATGAACTGAACCAGAATGTTTTTGCGACAAGCTGCTAGATATATTTTGTGATGAACTCTCAAGGTAAACTGATTCTACACTCTGACTTTGTAGAACTATTATTTGGTGCAGTAGCAGGCTACTGTACCACTGTTTGGAGGCAAATTTGTACATGGTGTAAGATGTAAAAGCATTCTATTGAATTAGATGCTGAATATTAGGCAGACAAAATATGTTTTCTTAACAATATACTGGTTGCTTCTTTGTTGAAAAGAACGCATTTTTTCATAGATGCAATTGCCATAGGTACAACTGCCTAATAGTGCGAAAGAGCAGGCTGTAGGGGTAAAGAACCATATGTTGTCGTCTCTACTAAAAACAACGGTGAATCCCATCAGGTAATTCTGGAGAAAATAAGAGTTTTTCAAGTCGAGGAAACGCGGAAGCAGCAACCATTTATTTGCACCCAGACTCAAGACCCCCAACCTGATATCCGGTTTGAATCACTCGTTTCCGCTGCTGCTGCAACTCGCGGTGAGGGAGATTCCACAGCGTTGTCATCGAAACCATGCTGCGAACCAACGGCAGGGGAGACTTTGAGCATCCCAGTGTTGAGGTCAAAAATGTCAGTCAAGTCTCTGCAAGAGAAAAACAAGGGAAAGTCAACTCACATAAAATTGTGCGTTCATCGTGAAGTGGTTGCTTGTGAAAGGCAAAGATGTGAACCTTCACCAGTGCAGGTGAGTTGCACTCTTGGACAAGACTGGTCGATACGCGAGCGCAATAGAATTGGTTTTGTGGCATGCTTCACTAACAATTTATTTTTTCGCTTGAGGTTGTCGTTTAAGAGGCGCAATGTCTGTCAAATTCTCCACTTCGCGCGAGGCCTACCTGTAAGCCCGCAATTTTATCGGATTTGTCATGATTAATGTAACAGGTTTTACTTCGAGAGAACGCAAGAGTTACAAGCAGACTGTAAGTTGTGACACACGGAATCACTTAAACATCCAGACTCCAGCTTTAACTCGCGAATTAACTGATTGCCACATATGCATTTACGCCTGCAAAAGAGTGCAAGGTCAGAATGTTTAATTGTTTCATGTGCTACAGGTCAATATTTCCAGGATAATTTACTCCAAAATCGTTCAGCTGACAGAGTTAATGGTGTATAACCTTCCTCGTTTTCGCATTCATTCACTTAAATTGTTAAGTCGCTCTCGGTGAAAGGTAATTCAACTTCTGCTTTCTACACTAGATCAAATGAGAAAAAAGAGTTGTTGTTGTGGCAAAACGAAAAAGAGAGGGGCAGCCGCATTTAGCGAACCACTAAACGAAGTTATCACCTATTTCTATTTTGGGGGAACTAACTGCTAATGGGCACAAGAACCCCCAAGTCCCACATTGGCGACGACCCTGAACCAATTCAGCAACCACCGTATCTTACAGCCACCAGTGCGCAAGCATTTCTGGCCGGAACGAGGAAAAGCTTTAACGGGGCAGACGTCTACACACACACTACGTGGTGCAACGGTTGATCGAAACATCACCACACCAGGATGCATCAGCTTTTTAACAGACACACAGCGGTGCAATAATAACTCAAACCGGTGGTTGTTTCAAGGTAAACGAACACAAAAAATCGACTTGGGTCGATTCGCGCACAGAATTAAGTGGAATGGGAAGATGGTTGCAGAAGCCGGTTTGACATCATGGTTCGATTTGGATTAAGAAAGGAATTTTGTTTGAAAATCTATGCTCCAGCCCATTTATTACTTTATTCCAACCACCACTGGGTGTGGTCATACAAGTTAAAACACTTCAAACTGCGGTTTCTCGTTCGCAGGAATTGACAACCAGCAATCACACATTTGCTAACTGCTCCGACCCGATCCGACCTTACTCTGCGGTCAGTTGCTCAAGACGATATGCTGTAATCCAGTGGGACATCAACCTCAATCTAGCTTAAAATATCACGGACTCAAAAAAGTTATCTGGCCGCATTTGAAGCTCAGGCGTTTTTTTGCATTCGTTTTCCCAGGTTTACTTCAGTTCAATTCCACACGCACCACGTAAACAGATTTTGGGTTTAAAGTTTCTGATACTGTTGCGTTGTTTTACCATATAATATGCACGTTTTTATAAGTTCAGCGCAGTACCAGTGTCATAATCTTAAAAAGTCTGTTTTAACTTCAAGTAAAAAATGTATTTTCCAAAGAAGTTCTCTTAAAATTGTTTCTTATTCGTTGGAAAATGGAGCAACGTAAGTTCATTCACTTTTAGCTTTTCGGTATGCAAAAACCTAAAATGGTTAGGTTACATTCTGCGGAGAACTAAGGATACATTCTGCAGAGAACTAATTTTCAATGCAGGCGTTAAGCACTTTTCACATGAAATTGGAAATAACGACAAACAAACAGTAATTAATTTCAAACTTAGAAGTTGCAACATACCTGGCATACGCATAGCCAGGAGCTACGTTCCTGGAGACAGAAGTGTTTTGCCGCTTTAATTTCTCAGCGGGTATAAGGTTCACGTCCACCGTCCAATAATTACCTTTAGACTGAGGTCGTGAGGGGTCGGGCAGGACCTAGAGAAGGAAATGAAAGTCCAGGTTATTCTTGCTTCGGTCAATATTGCTGTAAAACAAGGATATTATTTTGTGAAAGGACGTTGGATACAAAATTATCCACATAGGAAATAAGTCTGGACACAGTAGACCAGCGAGAAATTCCATGTTTTCCCACATTCACAACTACACACAACGAACTATCTGAAACAATAGAATTCAGACACGTCAAGAAAAACAGACACAATAAATCTTCTGAGTGAAAAACAAAAAACGAGAAAAAATCGTGACATTCCTCTGATGACTAAAACGCGTTACGTAATTCAAAATATTCAAAACGGATTTAACTGAGTGTGGTGAACTCGCAAAAGTAGCAATGAGGGGAGTTGACGGAAAAGGGGAGTATACGGCAGCAGAAGGCGAAAGATTTAGAAATTTGTTTGCAAACATTAGTCAAACACAAATACGAAAATTTTCAACAAGATCAGAATTGTGCTATAACTTGAAATATACAATGACGAGAAGCTCTTTTTGATGCCGCGGCAAATGACGAAAATCCACACCTTTTTGAAACATTTGTTCTGCGACAAGTTGTGCCTCACCGAATCTCTCCAACCTTGGTATTCGCCCTGGTAAAGAAGTATTACAAGTATCAAGCATGTTTCAATGATTCGTCAGGATTCAAGCTTGAAGTCTAAGCAACGTATTTGTCAGCAGAAATCCCAAGTTTTGTTTCAAACTAATGAGCAACATAATTGTTACATACAACCAAAAGTTTGTGACTCGTTGGTGTATGGTAAACAATGATTTCCAGACGTATTGGCGGGCCATGACCAAAATTGTCAACAAGTGCTTTGAACAGCGATTTCAATGGTTCTATCTCATTGAATTTGTTCATTTTATTCGGTTGGTTCACTGATGTTAAGTATCTACGTAGTTTCTTTGAAACGCTATTTACATTTTTAGCAACAAGGAATGTTACCTTGAAAAATGGAAACATGGAACTAATTCTGTTCAGGATTTCGGAAAGCTTCAACATCTTGTTGCTCGAACTTTGTATGGCGAGTGCGATCAGTCCCACATAAGAATAAGGAGGCTTCTCGTACCGGCGGTACCTTCAATTCAAAGTAAAGCAAAGTGATCTACAATAAATTATCAAGTATAGTTCGTGAAAACAGGTTTGCAAGTGTCCACTGGTGGGCGGATGGAAACTTCCATAGGTGAAAAACTTGGAAACTTAGAACGAATCTTGCGCTAAATACTTACAGCCCAACAATGCAGAAAAAAACAGCTCTCGAATTTCGAGGCTGATTTTGCACACATGTGGCAACTTTACGAACTTAACTCTTACTTTTTGTCCGTGTTCTTCTTTTTCCTCGTAGTCGTTTTGTCCCACTTGCTGGTAGCCTCGTCCGCCATGCTGCTGTCGAAACTTGGCGAAGAATTTAATTCTCCCCCACCAACTCCCCCCTCTTCCGTTCCCTGCAATGAACACAACCATCTAATTTCCAGCCTACATTTGATATTCAGATCCCAGCACTCGATTCGCAAACGTTGTATGACCCTAAAGAACGCCTGGTTCTGTTTAGGCCAACTATGATTAGAAACCCAATAAACCAGTAAAAGAAGCAAAATAGGCGCAAGGTGAATGTGCAAAGTGTTCCAACAGCATGCACTTCATAAACGTGTTGCAGGCACAAACGAATTAAGATAAACCAAATTCACCCAGATGAAATTTGATTGCATTACGTGCCTGACTGACTTCAGATTACGTGCAAAACAATGAACGGCACCAGACAATCTAATTAATGAATAAAACGTTTTAACAGAAGTGGGTCAACATCGGGCAGCCGTCTGTCGCGTTGACAGAATGGCACGCCAACTGCGGCCAGACCATCTATAACAGGGGTATTAAGCTCAAATTGCTCCATGCTCCGAGGACCAAATGAGGACTTGTAGACGTAGAAGTAACCCGAGGACCGCATTATGACGCTGGCGCAGCAATGGCGGTACCTGACGTTTCGTCGAAACAGCTTTTACAGCTTATTTACTACGAAAGGTATCATGAGCTAGAGATGGCTAGGTTAGCTGATTACGCACCGATGAATAATATAAATATCGTAAAGCTGAATTATTTGAAAATTCCCAAAAAGCATCGCGGGCCGCGTGTTTGAGACGTATGATCTATGATGTGCGACGTCGTTCTCGGAAAGATACGCACTGCAAATGTGTTGTAAATGAACGATACTTTCATCCACTTCATAAGCTACTTCATCCTCGCTCAAAAAGGGCTAAGGCGAAAAGCAATTTTTTTATGTTTGACACAGCAAGTTGAAAGTCGGAAGCTCGAGGTAGCATATTATAAATGAACACCTCCCACTTCACTGAACTGATGAGAGAAGATATCACCACTATTTCTTCATTTATATTGGCCGTAATGTTCACTATTACAAAAAACAAAAGCATTTATATTTAGAGAATAATAAATCTTTCCATTAACTGTGTTGATGAAAACATGCCAAGTTTCGATGAGCTTAACGGCATAGTTTGCACTCGTTAAATAATAGCGCTCCACTTTCTGCAAACAGATACTGTGCGTCTTCAAAAATTATTTAAACCTAAAAATATACTGTGGGCGACGGGAATTTTTCCAGGGGGGGCCAACTGTGGCTCTTTCCAGGTTGTGGCCAAAAACATTTATCTACTGAAGGGGTAATAGGAAAATATCACATTTATAAATCCAAGGGGGCCAATGCCCCGCTGCATACCCCTTCTGACGTCCATGAGCACTGCCAGTGCCGCTGTTTCAATTATCTTAATGACATCGACCTAAGACATGCCACGCACGTTATCGTGTATAGTTTTTATACGCTTGTTGCCAGATGGTGTGTACGCCGGCGAAGTTAAAAATGTTAACGATTCAAACTTTGCCAAATGAAGCAGCCATTTATAAAACGCTCTGTAATGGACAAGGTTTATTTTACGTACAAAACACCTTCAGTTGGAAAACTCAGTAAAAATACTTTGAAATAGTCCCATTTACTCATTGATAGAAAAATATGAAGGATAATGGATCTCAGAGTTCGATCTCTTTTTCAGGTACGCCTCCTAATAAGGGCGCAACCAGCTCTTCTTTTCGGGGGGTGCAATTTCCATGAAATTTCATTTGATGACGTCATAGTGCTTATTCAACCGTGATACAACTTTTTCGCAAATGGTCACATAATAATAATTTATTTTTTCCCGCAGACACGAAGTCCATAGTATACAAACACACATTCTGCACAACGCTGCTTAAGAAAAACAGAACGTTTTACAACAGCGTTGGAGGCTGAATCACCAGTGTCAAGCGAAATTTCTGACTTCACGCCATGTGCGCATGCACAGAGTAACGTTCTGCGTATCAAATACGCTGAGAAAACTGATGATTAGTGCTAAGGATTTGGTGTTTAGGTAAGTGTGTCGGGTTAGTTTTAGATTTAAGTCCAATATTTTTCACTGGTTTTACTTATTCCCGTAATCTAACCAAAAAGTTTAATTTACATAACACACATCAAAAAAGTAACCACCAAACTTTATTCCTTTACTCTGAGAAGCAACATAACTGGACAAAAAGATAATAGGTCAGAAATTTCACTTGACACCGGTCTACAGAAACTTACTTAACAGAACGTTTTGTAACGGCGTTGGAGGCCGAGCCTCAGGTTCACAGATGCATTCTTAACTCTATTTGTTCACTTGGTACAGCACTACTGCAGAGTGGGACTCTAATTCCTAAACTGGCCAAGCCCAAGTAAAGTACGAATGCAT
>JGI24158J21664_10005505_pt1 | contig 16556 bp, 15 predicted proteins | sample Ectturendosymbi3_FD_21664 | JGI IMG/M metagenome (IMG submission 21664)
CAGGCCATTTTACATGTGGGTGCACCTTATATAAAAAAATGAGGCATTTTTGTGACATTGGGTTACACCCCTTGTTGGATTATAATGATTTGACCCCTCAGGAAACTTGGCTGGTGCTGGTGGTCCAACATCTGAGCTTTTCTCAACTGCCCACCTGACAATCACACATGCGTGATTCCCGCAATAGCGGAAGAACTTGGCTCCTGTCAAGGGAAATACCCAGAACTGCGACACTGAACGAGACAACACGAGACTTTGTGTTAAGTGCAGGTGCTAATGTTCACGCATGCCTGTGCAGCAGCCTGTACAAGAAAGCAATGGCAGTTATTTCAGCACCACATATGCCTTGAGGATTAAGTTGACGCAGCAAATGCATTAAATCTGATCACAGCTGTATAAAAAAATGTGTTAAAAGTACAAATCTTGAGCACCAGCACTTGAGAGCCACCAACACTTTGCGCAACTGGTTCGATTCGATCAATACCGTTGTCAGGCGACGTTTACATCGTAAGTACAAAAAAATCAAAACAGGATCGCGCTTCTATATGAACGAACAATAAGTAGCGAACCACTACATACATAGCAATGTTATATAAAACAAACAATAAAGATTATATAACAACTACTTCAAAATTAAACACTTTTCAGGAAAAAACATGGTCCTAAAATGTTGAGCAAAAAATCGCTCGAGTTTGTGAAAAAAACGTCTCGCGGATGAAATTTTTCGATTTCGATTAAAAATCACTGATAATTCTGCAACAAATTTCTGCATAAAACGAAACAAAGCGATTTGAACAGCAGAGGTTCTCAAACTAACAAAGCTCAGCATCAACCGGATGCGCGTCATAACTATAATGACGTAAGAGCGCTCGTCAGCTCAGCCAATCATTTCTCTCGAAATCATTTACTTTCACACTTGTACGTTTGGATTTAGAAAAAAGCTCAATTGTGACATCACAACAATGTTGCGAGCCCAGGCAGCGAGCTAATCAAACAATGACTCACATGACAAATGTCTTCGTTACGAAACAAACAATAAAAACAGCGCGATTCCACTTCGTACCTTCAATGAATACAATAGCAACGTCACAATTTCCAATCAGCACAATGAAACAAATGTTATATAAAAATAAAACTTGTCACGTCACAATGATCGCAGGTCGTGAACTTGATAGGTCTATCTTCACATCATTTAATGCTGAAACAAAACGTGGTTAATGGTTAGAATCATTAAATTCTTATTGCTATGCCAATAAAACATGAGGGAATAATGAAAAGTGATGGATTGTGTAATGGCCGGGCAACTGTTCATGTTACGATCTGGGAAAATTTAAGTGGATCAACTTTTCATAATTAATTACAGTTGAACAGTAACAACTGGTTTTGTTGCTTTCCACAAACTGAGTTTACTATGAATGTCGAAAGTGTTTTTCAATTACATTTGGAATACTTCTTGCTACATGTTGCAAAAAATACAATCACTCAATAAACATTTACGATTAACTTTTCTTCATCAAACTAGTTACAAAATTCTTTTGATATATCCCCCCTTCATCAATCTCATAATTGACCTGCATTCCACAAAAATACATCGTTTTTTCAATAACAGCGGAAAGCTTCGGTGAGATTCGAAGAATAACTTTCCTGAACACAGGAAACAACAACATGCGTCGTTGATGCGAAAGAATTAAAATGAAGTTTAATCCAAACAGGATTTGGATTGAAAATGACAGAACGGGTGGAATGAGAATTGATGGAAAGTTGTTGGAAAGCAAAATACGTGACACGCAAATGATTAGAATGTTATCGAAGTAGTCATGCATCAATGAAGTAAGTCAACTTGCTCCCATGTAAGCACTACCATCAACCTTGCAAACCCCGACAACATTCCACCAACAAAATAAAAGCATAACGTCTGTAGTAATCAGCAAGGATCATTTCAGTTATCTAACACTACAGTGTTAGGTACCTGAGGTCGAAGGTATCATCGAATGTTCCCGAAACTGTTTAAAAAAATAAAAACTGAGTAAACACTTGTTCCATGTTTCAATCAACAGCCATCACGAAGCTGCGTTGTTCATTTTACGATGCACAGAAGCTGGTAAAAGTATTTTTTGGGAACAACCCCCCCCAAGCGTTTATGGATCAATCAATTCGTGAATAAAATTTACGTTTGAAATACGCGATGTCATCACCACGTAGAAAACATCCATCACTCGGAAATTATTTGCCGATATTTTGCTCCTTTTTAACCGTTTTTGAAATTTTTTGTTATTGAGTTTATAAACTTTTGTTTCTAGGTGCAAGGAAAGCTCGGATGAAAATTCAGTTGCAGTGACAGCAGAAAAAAATGGGTTTCATGAACGAAAAACCACGCAAGGCGAAATCGTGTTGCTATGGCGATTAGTAAGCTCAAATAAATTGAAGCAACAAGTTATCCTTAAAAACTCCAGACTTAGTTTTTGCCAACCGTGCTTATGCCGGCATGAGTCCGACTCATCAGCATATGCATTAAAGGCCAAGCTACCAGCCGCGTATTTGTTACTAACAACAAAACCAGGAGTAAATTTTCGGTCGAGAAATTATCGGAACTGCATCAAGTAGCCATGGCAACAGCACAACTACTGACGAGGGAGTTAGCCACTACTTAAAAACTGCCACACGGTCATGCATCACCACACACACGGTCCATGCATGCGAACACCAGGGTCTCACCGGTTTCTTGCAGCTTGCCTGTTGTGGTTCGCAAGATCTTTCCTCCAATCTCCTTTGTTCGGTGGCGGAACTCTGGTGCTGCGCCCTTTACTCATCAATTTCGAAGGGAACATTTGCTTCTGTTGAGTCTGACAACAAGTTTTGCGTTAAATTCATGACAAGTTTTGAGTTAAATTCATGACAAGTTTTGAGTTAAATTCATGACAAGTTTTGAGTTAAATGAACGACAAGAAGATTTGATTTGAATTCATGATTTGTCAAAACATGAAAATCACCTATGGTTTTGATCAATACAAGTTTTGATCAATTTATTTCCAGCCATCACCATCAAGCGCAGGGTCAAAATTTTTCTTCATCGCTTCTCCAGTCATGCACATCACGTGACACGCATCATTCAACAGGAACATTAGTGCTGGGGTGTTATGAGTCAACAATAGGTGTGGGTGAAACGTCACAAGTTATCATCCAGGTTGCATGAGATTAAAACATCTCGAGCTTTTTATAACGCCGATCACGTGAGTAACGCCGATCACGTGAGTAACGCCGATCACGTGAGTAACGCCGATCACGTGAGCAACGCCGATCACGTGAGCAACGTCGATCACGTGAGCAACACCGATCACGTGAGCAACGCCGATCACGTGAGCAACGCCGATTTCGTAAATGTGGTTTCGTTTTTTGTAACTGAAGATAGTTTTTTCACAACCCAATGGATCCTGATCATCCACAGAATACATTTCAACGCTTAACCTTCATCGACGAACCTGCTCGAAATCGCTGTTGTATGACGTCGCTCTCTGGACCTCGCGCTCGTATTCGTTTATATCAAACTCGCCTCTGAAAATATCAAAACAATGTCAATTTTGACACAGATGAGTTAAAGCTTTCACTACGTGACATAGACTTCTCAGCTGTGGTTGGGGGGGGGGTAAAAAGTGAAAATGGGGGTTATTAATCGGTGGTTGCGGCATGAATAGATGCCAGAAAATATCTCATCTAGTTGGGTCAATACCAGGCTAAGACAGGAGCACTTCTTTCAACACCCAACCCGTCGTTTACATCAGCGGTCCCCAAGCGATTCTGTTGCAACCTCTCCGTTGACGTTGCGCTGAAATACACGATTCACCACGAACGGGATGTGCGTGAAGAACAACACCATAAAATACGTGGCGCGAACAAGCAATAATAGAGTGATCTCGTCGAGTGATCTCTATTGTTGCTTGCTGCCGCGGTGCGGAGCTCTGCGCACTTGACGCTCGGGATTTCCGATCGCAACACAATCAATCCTGTCCGCAAGCTATTTTAGGAATGTTTAGCATTTTAACAGTTTCGTGTAAATAAATTAATGTAAAATGTAATTACACAAGAAGCACAAAAGCATTTGCTGTAATTGGGGATTTCCCACCCAAAGGCATAGAAACCAAACAAACTAAGTTTTTTGCTTTGATCAAAAACTCAACTACACAAGTTTTGAAGACTGAAGTGTGTGACATAAAAGTGGTTTAGCTACGACCAGGGTGGCAGATCACTCGTTTGTGACGTTGTATACAGCGAATAACACAGGCAATGATTACGTCATAGCTGCTTTTTCCTTTGGAAGTAACTGCGACTATTCCTGCCCGCGGACGCTGGTAACATCGCGAATTTGACCCCAAATCGAAAAAGAATCAAAAAGCTTTGTATCAACCAACCCTTTCGGGATCCACCTGGGGTCATTCACCCAAGCCCGCCGGTGGACAGGGGGTTCGGGATTAGCCCTTCTTCTGCGATGCTCTTCAACCCATTCCGGCTCCCCCGACTGACGGTAGGGGTCATCTCTCCTTGAACGGGGGTAAGGCGGCTCATCCCGCCCTTGCTTGTACGGGCCCACCGTCTGGTGGTAACTGGAAAACGAGAAATTTTCGATGTTTTGCAAAAATCATCGTTTGGCGAACTTCTTGGTTTTGCTGCATGTTCAATTCCACAACGCATGTGGTATCCGGCCATATAAATATTTGATCCCACGCATTGCCATCACATCACGTGATCCCATGCATTGGAGAAACATCTACACCAGTGGTTCTCAAAGTGGTCAGTATCGACCCCCAGGGGTCAATTGGACCATTCAAGGGGTTGAATGGGGGTCACTGAATGGTCCCTAAGTTCTAAGCATATTTTCGGATTGTGTATCATTTTATCATGCATTTCACGTAAAAAGTACTCAACTTTATTTTGACACATGCTTTCCTTGTATTAGTAACTGTTGGGCGAGGCCACGGGGTCTACAGAAAATTGTATACTTCAGTTGGGGGTCAATCTGCAGAAAAGTCTGAGAACCACTGCTCTACACAGTCGCAAGCTAGACACCTTGAATCCCCTCAAGATTACATCTGCGATTGCGTTAATGAACCACAAACAGTTAAAATTAAATCACGTCTTACCGCTCAGATTTCCTCCCCCTCGCATCACGATCGAGGTCACGATCACGTGATCGATCACGTCTTCTGCGATCAGGACTCATGAATCTATCATGTGATCGTGATCGACCTCGTCGTTCTGGACTGATCGCTCTCTCACGTGACCTCGAGCGACCTCTCCTCTGCTCCGGACTATCAATGCGATCCCGTGATCGTGATCGACCATGATCACGTCGTGAGCTGGGATCACGATCACGTGAACGAGCTCGAGATCGACCTCGTGCGGTCCTGAAATGACGTCAAGCATGGTTGGAGGTTGGAATGTCTATGAAGCGCCATCTACTTCGGGAAGAGTTAAAAGTTAAGCGGAAGAACATCACGTGTTGTCACGGTCTGCTGCATTCACAGGGCAACCCCCTCGATACCAAAGTAACATCGAACAGTAAATCTTTGCACGAGCTTAAAAAACATCGTGACCTGGAACCAGATATACTTGTTCACATGAATGACAAACACGTCCTGTTTCTGCATCAAACCCATCACTACACTCGTCAGAACTTTCGACGGTTGTCTATTTTAAACAAGACACGAATTTCTTGACAAACCTCCCACGCCGCTCCGAGTCACTTCCGCTTTCGTCACGTCGGACCGTCGATGACGACTTGACTGACGTCCTGTTGCTTCTCTCATCCGGGGATTCCCTGAAAAATGCAAACCGTGATATTTACGCATTGTGATGATGGCAGCATGCATTGTGACGTGTACTTGCTGGCACGGAACCACATTCGCTGGAGCACTGAAACGCACTGGAGCGTGAGACGCCACTGACCTGTCTGACCTCGGTTTACTCTTCAGGTAGATATCTCGATTCTCGTCACGCTTTGTCGCCTCTCTGTGAATTATGTCAGCGTTTCTATCGGAGGGTCTTTCAGGGGGGGGCTTGGCAGCTTTCACTGGGGAGGGGTTGCGCTTTGTGAAAGCTGTCAATGCAGCGACAGACTTGAGCGCTTTTTCCTGCTTCTTCACGGCTGAGCGAACCGCCGACTCCCTGGCCGACTTGAACTGGTCCAGCAAGTCTGTAAAACCCATGCGGTGGTTTGAGGTTACGCAGAGGCCGGGGATTCAAAATAACACAAAATGAGACAAACAAAAAACAATGTTTCCTTCATTACATCCCGGATAAAATGATTGAAACATCGATGATCTCGATAAGTTTGTCTTTCTTAACTTGGGAATTTGCATAACATACAGTACTTAACATTTATGAATTCATATCTACGTCGGGTGTAATAATTTCGGGACTAAATATGAGATTGGAGAAATGTTCCATCGTTTAAATTGTGAGTCAAACACAGATGTCAGTCAGTCACGTTGGGTAGGTTTTTAATGTCGTACGCTTTTATGATGTAACTTTCATGTCATTAGATGCAATAACAACAATTCATAAGGCGAGAAACGGTGGTGCACATTCAACCTGCTCATCATGCAGTGGTCGGTTCATCAATCAGCTGCAAAGCCATGCTATGGTTACCTCATCACCAGACCCCACCTATCGTTACGTCATCGACAGACCCTCACCTATCGTTACGTCTTCGACAGACCCCCACCTATTGTTACGTCATCGACAGACCCCACCTATCGTTACGTCATCGCTAGACCCCACCTATCGTCACGTCATCGCTAGACCCCACCTATCGTTACGTCATCACCAGACCCCACTTGTCGCCGCCGAACAAATGAAGTAGCGATAATGACAAAGCCAACAGGGAAAACCATTTTCATATCAAAACTTGCGTGCACTTTTATAATTATCTGCAAAAAATATGAAAGGAAGAGACCAATCATGCTGTTAAAAGGAAGAAACGACAAACTGCTCCACATGCATTTCCTATGGAATGTTCGTTCCAAGGTGCGCATGCGCAGTGCCACCACACCACTTGCTCGGTGAAATCTCATCCTCACGCACTTCCAACATTCCAAGTAAAACCATTATGATGCAGAAGCAAAACGTAAAAAATATCACGAACATTTTTTGGACAGGAGCAGAACGCTTCTCAGCAATGGCATGGCCCTTTTAGAAGCTGTTTGAATTAAATGTGAATTTCGTATGTTTGAAAGATCTGATATTTATTCTAATAATTCACAAAATTTGTAATTAATTTAGAACTTGGCTAACTCAGTCTTAAAATCTCCATCCTCACTGAAACAAAAATTTGCTAAGTGTTAAATTTTCTCGGAGGGAACACTGTTCCTATTCCATGCAAAGTTAGAAATTTTCCATAGCACAAGACTCTAGTAGTTTTTAACTTCATGCACAGACTGTGGTTTGAGTAAGGAAAGTTTGCACGTCATCTTTTAGTGTCAAAAGCGCAGTCGTCAAAATGAATTTAATAATTCGATGATGAGAGTAGCAGCAATGCAAGAAGTACAACCTGCTCCAATACGTGTTTTCGTTTTTCCAGTGTTTCCGAAACCTTTTTCATGCCAATAGATAGATTACTGTGTTAAAACTGCAGCAACGATAATAGCGCTAAAAATCATTATCACTTCACTGAACACAACAAGACAGATCAATTCATTCCCGAACATTTGCATCATCCCCATCAAAAGTAAGTTAACATGCGCAGCATTTCTTTATGACGCAACAATAATTAACTGAACTCAGCAGAGCTGATTAGTTTTTGCATCAACAAGCAACCTTCCCACCGACCTGTGTATGTGGGGGGCTTCTTTTTGTCCGCAGTCATCGGCTCTGTTACGTCAGGCAGTGGGGGAACAGCAGGGGGTGTGTTGGCGACATCTTGCGAGGGAACTTTGAACACAAGCTTGCTCGACGTTTGACCTTTCGACGCATCCGCACGAGGGCGCTCTACGCGAAGATCAATAAATCTTCTCGCAAACAAACACATTGAACTTTAATATATTCACAAAATAGAACTCGTTGTTCAAACTTAAACACGTCACTGGATTTTGAAATCTCCACAAAAATGCTCAGAGCGGTTTTCACACAAGAGGTTGATCAAAGAATTGTTGGATCATGTTTAAGAATTGAATAGTAAATACTTAAAAAAAAAACTGTATTTGCGAAATTGCCTGAGAGCAAAAGAGAATATTTATTATTTCTTGCCACAGACTTTTGATATTTTTGCTTCGCATAACTTTGATGTTCATCGTTCACAAAATTGGATTTTAAACACAGTGTACGTCACAGACGCTGATAGGCTGGGTTCGATTCCCGGTCGGGTCACAGCTCTTGCTCAGCGTTAATGGGAGGGTGCAAGGAAACAGTTCACGCGTGGTGCTGTGACTTGCTACCAACGCAGCATTCACTGCGAAAGTAGCCGCGTGGCCCAATGTGACCCACGGCGCAGGTAAGCTGAGGTGGGCGCAGCAGACCTCTCATGGCACTCAACAACAAGGGTGACGGAGCGAATATAAATGAGACTTTCTTTATTGATCGCCACTTAAGACCGACAACTGTGTTCCATCAACACACCATCGCCATCAAATGCTCTTCCTCAACTTGACATCGAATTACCTGCTTGATGATGATGGTCTGTGGGTCTGCAGGCTGGGCCAGGCTTTTGCTTCTGAAAAAACAAACATTTCTTCCGTTCACGTTCCTATTGAATGAAGCATCAACTACTTGAAGCACAAATGAAAACAGTGAATGTAATAACAAATGTAGAGAGATGATTTCCACGGCTAGGATGGGTCTGGACTGATTTAGCTTAGGTTCAAATGAGAATGCATGACGCGAATCTCAACTTATCGATAAAGCAGGTTAGAGGTGTCGGTAAAAAGCGGAGTAGCTTCGCAAGGTTCAAGTGGAGAAAGAGTTCCACTAAACATTGCTATACGTTTAGATAGTATTTAGAATCCTGCAGAGTCCAGGCTAAGCAAACTCCGGAATTTTCGAGATTGTTGGATGAGGAGATGCTAAAATTATATTCTGTCCACCTCTGGTAAATGGACGACCAATCGCTTACCTGCTCAGGAGTGTCACGTGATGGCTCTTGCACTGCTATAGGTGACTCAATGTCACGGTGAAGGTCATTACGGGTCACGGTTATTTCGAAATTCTTGTCTTGAGAGTCTGTGAAAAATGTGTCTTATCAACTCTGACGTCACAACGCCAAACACTCCGGGAATGAAAACAAAGACGTTTGTCGTTGAGAAATTTCTATGGTGATGTAATGTGGACGTCATAAACAGCAAATGTTCGACCACAATGGTGGTCACTAAGTACCTCAAAACTATCCACGGCTTGAAACGCTATCAATTTGTGGCAAATCAACAGGACGATGAAAAATCATCAAAAAATGAAATGAAAAAATAATTTTTCTTGTGAACTGTACACGACAGCCTGTATTATCCACGCTACCGAGAATGGAACTTTAGACATCCATTGAGCCGTTAATCGAAAAATCATATGAACTGACGCAGAATTATAACAAAAACTAACAATTTTGTAACAAAAATAATGACCCGTATTTGGGATTTTTGGGAGACTTTTTTTAGACGGCATTAAAACCTTTGAGGGCGCTCTTGTGACATCAGACGAGGCAGAAACAATACTCCGGGATGTTGAGAAACACAAGAATTAACACAACCCTACGTTACATTTCGCAATTTAACGCCTTTGTTACTTCTACAAAATCTGAAGTACACTGTGGGAAGAGACCGTCGTACGAATGCCACAAACATCCAACACCGTTATCCAATCTGTGACCTTGGATGACGTCACACTGACCCGCAATCAAGTTACTGTTGCTGCCCTGACGCGTCGGTGGTTTCCTAGCAACCACGCGACCAGTTTTTGCTACTCGAAGCCGATCTTTGGAGTGGTCATGGTTCAGTTGGTCGCGGTCATCCACGTTCCATTCATGCCTATCAAGTGCTTCTGGATCCTGAACACGACAAAAAAATAAACGAAAGTTCCAGCATGTTGCCATGGCGATATTTAATGATTCCGCATCACTTTTGTGAACACCAACATTCCTGGGTTCATCATCAATATTTCAAATGATGCAAAGAACAAACTACCGAAGTTCACAGTGGACCTTCACAGGCAAGCACGCCGTACACCTCATTGTCCATCAACTGTGGATGAACAATGATTTAAAACATGGAAGGAATGATGACAATCCCGGCGTTAAACGACTTTTATGTTTGGTAAGTGGCGAGATGTGAATAATTTAATTTAGCGTTGCACGTTGGACAGCTGCGAAGCGGTGACGTCATTTTCTCACGTCTCCACAAAACGACCATCAGCGCTTTATGACGTAAGCGAGTATGTCCATAACTTTTCAACCGTAATGAATGTCGGAATTATTTTGGCATCTGGGGTCAACAAAGTTCATGATGGTCGACAAGAAATTAAGATGCTGCGGGCAGCTGCCTACACGTCATCACCAAGCCATTGTGAGACAACAAATGTACCTCTTTCCGCTTCATCGAGCTTCTCACAGGTTTGCGAGGGGGGAAGGCATTCCTCCCAGCACTTTGAAAAGTTTGGTTCTGACAAGAAACAAGAACGTTGAAGATTTAACTCGTACCACACAGGTCTGATTGACAAGCTCCGTATCACTTTCATGTGACAGGCATCACGAAATCCTTTAAAATCAGTGTTTCTCAAACTTCTCACTTTACGTGGCCCACATAACTTTTGGTAAAAAAAAGTTTTTCCACTACCTTGTCAACATAGGCTATGCTTTTATAGTAAACACACATTACTCTAAAGTAGCGAATTCATTTCTGTATCAGTGAGAACCTCGCTGCTGAACACAACCAGCCAGTGTGTTCCTAAGCTGTAGGGGTGAGGGGTCTAAACAACTATATTTTAACACATTTTTTCCAAACTCCAAGAAACACTGTTGCAAACACTTCCGTTCCGCGATCTACGAAATCACTTTATCTTTTTCAAACTTACCTTAAGTCACGAGTAAAAATTGTTAACAAACAAAATACCACTGTTTATTCAAAACCTTTAAACCAGGGGTTGCGGAGTCGCAAGAGGTGGGAAGTTTTCGGGCGGAGTCGGATTTCGAAGAACACTAAGAGTCGGATTTTTTTTCCGAATCCGTAAATCCACAGAATGAATTTTTAAGATCTGTAACTATTCTTCAAATAAATAGATTAATGCAAATCCCTTAACTCGTGCATTTATCGACAATAACAAAATGCATATTTCTCAAATATTTTAGCTTGCTTCTTTGCCATTGTCGACAACAAAACTTCCTTCTACGTTATGCTAAGGAGTCGGAAATTTCATCCTCGACCCCGTAATCCTGCTTTGAAGTATTATCAAATTCGAAGTTTTCTACAAATGCACTGAAGCATGTCGAACCTGGGGGGTTTGCGAGTAGGGGTCATCATTGAATCCATCACCAGGTTGCCTCTCCCCTCTGCACAAGAAACAAAGACATATCAACATGACTTGCCTTAACACGATGGTTAACTTTTGTGACCTTTGTCATAATTTATTCCAAATTAAAATTTTCAATGGCCATCCATTATTTCCAGTCCTCCAGCAAATGATAGGAAAGCGTGAACTGGCAAATATTTCAAGGGGAACATCAGAGAATCACTACTTAACTACACGATGGCGTTCATCCAAGTTACAGCAAAATCAGGGCTTGGATAAATCTGTGCAGGGGCTCACTCGCGCTTGTACAATGCCTAATATAATAGCCATTCATTTGCTCATTGTAGTTATGGTAACAAAGAACAAACAAACCATCGCGACATCAAACACTGCATCAGCAAAATTAAGGCAGCTTTGTTCCAGGTCAAACTGGCTTACTTGCTCATGTAGGGGTGTTTTTGGCCCGCTGGCCCGGCCCGGTTCTCATTTATGCGACCTGGATTCCATTTTCCAGCAGACTGAGGAGGAGGGGTGGGCGCGTCAACGTCGATACCCTCGGAGCTGTCGTCGTCATCAGCGGGGTCGAATGGGTGGCGGGGTACTTTGGGTAAAACCAACCCTTGCTCACGACCAGGGGGCTGTTGCCGGGTTGGGTACGAAGGGTGGCCAGTGACCCTGGGGTCACCTTCTTGGCCAGACGGGTCACTGCTGTACGAAGCTGGCCGTCGATCTGAGCCGCCATGTTGTTTGATGGAATGAGGAACCTGGCCGGGACGTTGCTGGTTGTGGCCGCTGCTGTCGGGGGCTGCAGGGGTAACTACCCCCCTGTTCAGCTGATCGTTAAACGTCACTCGAATGATTCTCTCGTTGCCATAGCGACCTTGCGTCTGGGGTAGGCTGGTGCCTGCACTTTGAATGCTACGGGGTCTGGATGGTTGGTTTCCATGGTAACTTTGATCATGTTCACGCACTCCAGCAATAGGGGGTGGGGGTTCTGGCCACTCATCCTGAGAATTTCCAGGAGGCTGGTCTGAGGCTTGGTTGAATGATTCATAGCTCCGGGATACAATGCTGGGCACGTAGTTGCTGACCTCAGATTCAGGGCTTTGTTGGCGCTGAGGTGGTCTCAAGCTTTCTTGGGGAGGCATCATCATGCTCCTGTGGGCACCTTCATCTCTGAGAGGAATTTGATAACTTCCTTGTCTCTCCGAAAGATCGCGATATGATGACCGGTCGTCATTTGGTGCTGGCTGATGGTGAGGACTTTGAACGCGCAGGTCGGGTGGGGGTGGAGGTCTTCTTTGGATCTGATCTGGGGGGCGACGTGATGACTGCGGAGGGGGAGATCTTTCAATAGGAGGACGATAGTGATGCGGTGGTGGGTTGCTGTATGAATCACGAGGTTGTGAATCATAAGGTTTTTGAGTATATTCATTTGAAGATGAGTAGCTATTTCGGTCCTGACTAGTTTGCAGGGGGGCATAAAATTGTCGAGGGGGTTCATCTCGCTGCGCTGGTCCGTGCTCGGGGGGCTGGAAAGTAGGCTGAGGGTGTGGCCGCGGTGGGCCAGGGAAATAATCCTGCTGCTGTGGATAGGGCTTGTTGGGCCCTGGCCTGTTGCCCTGTTGATGATCCTCATGAACAGGTGGGAAAGCGTGGTGCGGGCGTTGGTTGTCAAAAGATGATCGCGAATTAGAGGTTCTGGAATATGGATCATCATCGTAGCTCCTCTCTGGCAAAGACCCGTCATTTCTGGAGCCAGGCGGGGGCGATGAACGTTGGTGCCCCCCACGGCTGGCACCTGGGGAGTGGCTGTGATGGTTTGGCTGCATGACTTGTCTTTGGCCGACTTGGTTGGACGGGACTGCATCTTCGTAATAAGGACCATTGGTATCTGATAAAATGCAAAGGAGTCTTTAAACACTGATAATAAAATCCGGGGGTGAATTGAATATGTTGACATGAAATACAAAAACTGAATCGTTGCATTTAATTTTATGTCAATGTCTGTTGCGTGAACTGCATGGCATTAACGTCAACGTTTCAAATTAAATTTAAGAATTAAGCAAAAGTTCAGCCACAATTTTGTTAAAATCCGAGAGGCCAGCCATAAGAATGACACAACTTCACTTCAATATGAAATTGCGTTGTGCACTTTTAAACTATCGTCAGGCTCGGCATCTCAAACAACCAATGAGGTTCCCGGAGATTTCGGAAACAGTATTTTGAAATGTCAGCAAAACTGAAAATTTGTACCAGGCGACAAAATGAGGATTCCAAGAAGCAGTCGCAGATATACGCACATTTGAATATTTTCTTACAAAAACGAGATCTAAGAGATGCTACCTCAGCAGAACAACCACACTACTGCACTGAAAGTACATGAACAGCAACTACAAACATTAGTTGGAAGAAACGTTAAAATCTGAACAAGATTGACAGACTAAGAGGAGGGATTGCGAAGGATCTGAGGCAAAGTCCAAAGAACGTTATGAAAAAAATATCATGTTCAACCAGCACGCACACATGCTGGAAAAGCATGCACACACATATTTCATTGCATTTGATCCGCTCTATACTTCTCTAATTTGTGCGTTGTGAAATTAAAAGATTTCGCCAAAAACACTGAACTGCACAATAATCCCCTCAATCAAGCAGATAATCTTCCCCGGTTTGCGTTTCGGGTCCATATCCAGGCCAGGGTCGGGTCCATATCCAGGCCAGGGACAAGATGAATTTGTCAGAAACAAACACAACGTTGTTGTAAGGCGAGAAGGTATTCAAATAAATATGCCTGTTTTCCTTTGCACTTCGTCACTACGGTATTTAAAGTTTTCAGGCTTATTATGTTACTTTCAACAGTAAAAAATCAGTTAGTTCATGGTTAGTGCAAATCTCATCTGAAATAACTGCAAGCATGCACCGGCCAGCACGTAGTAATTACATTTGATATAAGGACCGTGAACGGAAGATGATGCACCATACACTTGCTGGTGTGCTATAAACAAAGAAGTTGCATGAAAAAACCTCAACCTTACAGCGGCATGGCAAACGTTTATTACAAAAAGATTTACCAACAAACGAAGATGCCATTTCTTGTTGAACACGTCACGAATCGCTGCTCAGTCATGCGACCTGCACTTTCAACACAGAGTGAACACACTCTACAACTTAACACACGTGCAGCTGATTAATGCATTTCTAACTACACTGTTCACCAACAGGTCAATGATCCCTCGGGAAGTAAATCAAACCAGGGACTGTTTTGTTTCTGGTGTACTCCAATTCCTGGTTGGTTTGACGGTTAAATTCAGATCCAAAATTTGAATTTCCAGAAAATTCATAAGATCAAAACGATTTAAACTCATACATTGTACTTCATAGCTTATTATCACCTAGCATGCTACATACACATACAAATCTTGTAGCGCTATTTGCGTTGCTGACTTGACTTTACGTGGCACTAAATAAATCATTTACACTTTACTACACAAATTACGGTAATAGATGCCTCCATCTTAAGTAATTATTCATCCACAAAACCTTAATTCAAATGAAAAGTGGATTCGACTCCATTATACTGACATAAAGTTCTAGTGTCAAGTCATCAAATAAGAAACTCAAAACCAGAAGTTTTGCAACAGGAATCAGAGCAAAACTACAGGATACTGAGAAATGGCTCGGTACTGAAATGAGACCTTGGGTGAATAGTTTTCAATGACAAGGGTTGGCAGGCAGCAGACATTTTTACCAACATGAACTTTACTGGCAAATGCCTCAAATAACAGTTACAGGTTGAAAGACCCAGACTCAACGTCTTGACCTTCGGAATGAACCTATAGCTATTCTACAGTTTCAATTCAAAGTTGTTTCCAAACGCCTGCGCTGGACGCGGCAGAATGCAATTTCATGAATCCGGTCCTGGTTCAACTCCACACGACCACACGCAATGCACTTACTTGCATTTCCGAACCGATCTCTTCCTCCTTGCGACTCGTCGGCGAAGCGAACTCCCACAACCATCGGGGATTCCCCAGGATAGCTACGCCGGTTTTGCGGGGAGTTGTGCAGTCGGTCCAGGTCGTTCATGCTCTGGCTCATTTGGTTGGGATGGTGGGGGGAGGTCACTGAGCGGGGAGGCTGGTCCTGTGGTTTGCTGTCAGACAACATCCGGGGACGTGGGGGCAAAGGTCGTGTGTTGTTGCTATAGTGATTCGCTCCAAACGCAGCTGCTGGCTTGGGGAGTGGCACTGGACCAGGTGACTTCTCAAACATATTCTTCACCGCTTTGACGCCCTGTAAACACCCAGCAATAGTTGCAGTAACAGAAACTTTTCGCAGCGCTGTTTTTTATTTTATCTTTTTAAGTACTTGGAAGCCTGAAATTTCACGATTCCAGCCCGGGAATTCCCCAAGCTGCAACTACACAGTTACTTGCTAAAGAAAGAACTCAGCAGCGATTCTTCAATAGTTAAAATTTCTTATGAAAAACGAACCATTCAAACTCCTTGAAATTTTTGCAATAATAACTTGAGTAAGCAACAGACATCCCAAAATCGTTTTCAACAAAAACAAACGCAGTAGTTGGAAAATAACCTTGACACAAGGACAAGATAAATCAGTGAAAAGAAATCAAATGTGGCAAAAATATTGGTTATCATTTCAGATTGAATACTTCATCACCTGGAGCTGACATACGAACATCAAAAACTTTCTACTGCTTATTTCTTTAAAGCAGTTTTGTGGTTCAACTTTCAACCAAATTTCCTCATGAACTTGTTTCTACCCCTTTGTCCAAGTCCTGTGCATCACTAACACAGTACAATTTTCCGTGAAAGACACTCGATGTGGGTCACTGATGGGTCTAGATATGCTTGGTGGGGGATGGGGGGGCATTCCAAAAAGATGGCACCAAAATTAAGAGAAAACAAAGTGATCAGCAAACAAGCAAGTCATTGATTTTCTGCGGGCAGCAATTCGGAAAAAGTATCAACACTTCAGGGGTTCTGTGGTGGTCTGGGGGTAGTCAGGGTTCTGTGGTGGCCTGGGGGTGGTCAGGGGTTCTGTGGTGGCCTGGG
>JGI24158J21664_10005507_pt1 | contig 16552 bp, 5 predicted proteins | sample Ectturendosymbi3_FD_21664 | JGI IMG/M metagenome (IMG submission 21664)
ACGGTTGCGATGCATCTGTACGCAGTGTCGTAGCCAGCCCAAAAATTTGGGGGACCAAAAAAATTGGGCGGGCCAAAATGTTTAATTTTTGGCGAATAACATTATTTTGTTTGGAAAAACGTCTCTCAAAGCACGAAATAACTATATATGTTCTAAAAATTTGGGGGGGCATGGCCCCTTTGCCCCCCCCCTGGCTACGCCTATGTTCGCAAGCTAGCAATTCTTCTGTGAAGTGTCCTTGTTNAAAATCAGTTAATAAGTTCAATTAGCTACAAAATGTCTGTCCAACTCGGGACCAAGTTAATCTGAATCAGCGAATTTGTATTGAATTGTTCGTTAAGAGGGCGATTTCAGTAATATTTGGCAGTCAAATCTCTGTTGGCAGTCAAGTGTCTTTCCGAATTGTACAAAACCATGGTGAAAAACTTACTTTCGTAGGTTTTAGGGGGGGCGTTTTTGTCAAAGACGAAAATGCTTCATTCATTTGTTTACTTTGTGAAAGCCTACTTACTAGACATTTATTGGGGACTGAGATTAAGGTTACAAGAGAAAAGTAGAACCATGTTGCGGCCTAGTTTTGCGATCTGTAATGCAGCTGTACCTTTGGATGAAATGTGAAAGTGACATAGCTACAATTTTCTGCCGGGTGAGTATTCTGTTTTCATACATCAATCTCGGCGTGTAGTTCACTCCAGAGTTGTAAGCTTGGAGCATGTTAAATTTGAGCAAAACTTTGCTTCGACGTGCCTAATGGCTTCCATCTTTAAACGTGGAAAATACGTTGTCACAGTCAATCTCATTGCCAGGCTGAAAAACAAGAAGTAACTGCAAACACGAATGACAAGTCACCAAACAATGAGCTCTGCGGAGTACAGACCACCATGAAGAAACGAAAGTAAAAAAGCTATTCGGCAAAACATGAAGGAGGCATTTGAGCTTTCCGTTGATACTGCGACCACGCGATGGATTTCGGCAACGAAGCTGCCGATCGTTGCATGGCCTGAGCAAATTCCTTTTCACTGCAGTGGTCCTGCGCGTTCGATTAAGTACGAATTGCATTTTTATGGCGCTAAAACCAGAAATGTTTTAACAAGTTTCACTGTCCTACAATAAAACTGCCTATCCTTTTCAAAACATCCGGTTCGGAAAGCTGAGAGCCTTGGATCAAATGTTGATGTCGTGTAACAAGCCGGATTTGCAGAACAGCTTGTTGGAGACTTGCAACTTTTTGCCATTCATCGCTCGAAATAGCAAACATGAAAGTGCTCAGCAACACAGAGACTTGAAAGGCAGATAAGCAAGAGTGGAGCAGCACAAACCAGTGTAAAAACGATTCAGTTTTTGCAAGCTAATATTGTCCTAACAAAGAAAACTTTTCGCCGAAAGGTTACATTTGAAACAGACAAGCCCGCCGTAGTCCACGGTCAAAAATGCGTGTGTCTGCTTTGTCGTTACGGTTTGCAACGCTGCAACACAACTAGTTTTTCAGACGTACGCTCCTCTCGGTTGGAAGATGACACAAAAAACTTGCCGTGAGCTCTTCCTAATCTATCTTGCATAAGCATTGATTGGTCTTCATTCTAATGCGATCGTGAAGCTAACGGTTAAGCTTTGGTTACGCAACACTTGAAAACTCAGCGGGCAATAATTTCGTTACAGCGAATGATACGTTTTCTTCCTACCTACACAGTCGGGTGAGGTTGACCTCGTACCCAAACTTACGTAACTTTAATATGTATGCGAATGATTCAAGGTCCCTCTTGACATTTTGGTTACCCAAAAAGGAGTTATTCACTGCATGACTTCCTGGTCTTAAGCTGATTGGAACATCAAGTCAAACCTATTGCACAACGTGCTGTAGTTACATAAAGCATCGTTGGCGTAAAACGCCATATCTAACTTTTAGCTCAGCGATGGAACCAATCTGCGGTTAAGGCAGCATCGAAGCGATAGACCGCCAGGCATCGATTTTACTTCCGACAACAGAAAGGAACGTAACATCTCTCAGTGTTACGCAATGAATTTGGGAAGTCAGTTATCACCTCGTTATCTGAAATGGCCTCGAAATAAGTATTCATTCCAAAGTGGTTAAATGAGCTGTTGTGTCGTATAAGATTAGACAACAAAAGTACAAAATATATTCCTGCGAACTCACCAGTTTGGGCACATCCCCAATCAACCAGTTTCAAAATCCTGGTTAAAAGACAGGAGATAACCGACTTTTATAATCCAAGTTTTCTAACCTGATTTGAAGTGGAAAACGTGGATCAAAAGTAGGAGATATTTAAAGCACAACAGCAAATAAACTCTCAATTTTGAAGTATTTTAGTAACATAATTTTTGCAATTTGTGTTTTAGGTTCAGGGTCTGTAACGCAAGAGTTGGTCCGAATGTCCCCTGTGGCTACGAGCCTGCTGGCACTACATTGTTTTTTCATGCGGGTAATTCACGGTCAACGCTGATACTTTAAGAAGTTGCTAACCGTGAACAACTTGGAGAAGATATAAGAAATAAGATCAATGCTCTGTAGGCAGAGTGGCAAAATTCAATTTAACAAATCTTGCAAGTGCAACTCAGAATTCGAACTTTTGTACGTAATTGATCCCAAAAAGACAGAGGTAGAATAATCTAAAATAGTGACACCACTATGTTCCAAAACTCTAGTGTCAAGTTATTCTCTTCTAATTTCAAGTTATTCTTCTGTTCATTCGTTTTACAGACCATCAGCAAAAAGGGTTTCTGAAATGCAATACAAATGTGTTTCACAGACACAAAGGATCGTATTCTCGTTATAGTCACCGACTTCCACACAAACTGACAAAGTCAAGCAGAAAAGATGTACAGTAATTTGGCCAGTGGCAAATGGTATTGACGCAAACGCGGTTGCACGTACTCCTTGGAGTGCAGACCTTTTTGATTGATGTAAACTTTGGGTTTGAAACTAAAAAAGAAACTGTTCTAAAACCACGGTGCGAATTTGAAGGAAAAACTGCCTGGTAATTTTCAACCAATTTTTTTAACATTCACTTCAGGGTCTCGTTTGTACATAAACTTGCTGATGAAATGCAATCGAATTAAAACCACTTTTTAATCTTGCGGCTGAGCAGCATTTTCACGATGAGTCTTTAAATGTTTGCACTTGCCCTTGAAGAGCACGTTATAGGTCACTGACTAAGACTTTTAAAAAGTGTGCTTTAATTAATGCCACTCAAAAATGTCAGGACAGGACGTGTGCCATTGCTTCAAGTAGCTAAACGGCTTACTCGCGCAAGGAGCCTTGATTGCTATCCTTTCGTGCAACTTCGTCTTGCAAACCACTGCCCGCGATGATGAATCATCCTGAGCGGCTTTGTTCAACGTCACTGCAAAAAACTTTCGTTCTCGTCGTCAATACCGACTCGCACGCGAGCGCTACTGCTACTGACGGTTGGGCAAGCTGCCAAATAAATCTGAACCAGCTCAACTTTCACTTCACATTGCAGTAATACTCGCCATCATTCAGAACGTTTCCGCAAACAAATAAAGCAGTTTCTGCAGGTAATACCAAGATCTGTGATTTTGTTTTCTTAGCCAAACCTGAAACATTGACGTTTCCGAAAATGATGGGAGCACCGACATGCACCTTAGGTTAATTTTTGGCAATCTGTCTGTAGCAGACTCTACACTACATGTAATGTATAACACTGGCTGTATCAACGGCTTTGGATACACAACTGTTTCCAATTGAAAATTACAATTGGAACAAGCACTTGAATCTACAGATCTTCTTGTGCTGGCGTTGGTCAGCATTTGTCCCTGGACCTTCGACATAGAATTCCTGTAGAAGAACATTTCGGATGCACCAATGTTGTTGTTGAAATTTTAAATACTCAAAACGAAAAAGGATCGCTTTCAAGAAATTTTAGTAGTGGGGATGCGGATATTTAGGGGATACGGCTTTTCATGTTTTTTTGGGGATGCGACTATTCAGTTTTTTTTACACTGAGGCTTTAATTTGCCTTTGAAATGCTTGCTTAGACTCGCAATTATTATCGTTACATAAAAGTGTTCTTAACTTGGGTGCCATCAAACAGCAAGCTGTTCATTGCGAAAGTCGGTGTTGCGAATAAACAGATGACGCCTGCGATGTGTTTTTCAATGTCAGTATGAAAAGGTCTCGGCTACGAACCATTGCACAAATCATAAGAAGACGGATGCGAGCTGCGACACAAACCGTATTACTGCCGCACCGATGTAGCTGTTCGTTTAATGAAATCTACCTGCTAGATACTGCCGATTTCAGTCTGTTATATTTTAGCTTGTGGTTTACAATGAGCTGGAGGAAAGCATTCTTACTGCTCTATTCTTTTTCAGCAGAGCCAATCAGGGCAAGCTTGGGGTTCAGGCTGCCGGTAGGCGAGCAACTATTTTTTACCTTGCAATAAGTACAGGACTTCTTGCCAATCTCGGATGTGTACAGGAAAATTATCTTCAGTTACTTTTTCAAAAGCAGCAGTGACAGCTGAAGCAAGCTCAGCACGTATGACGTAAATAAAAATTGCTGCTTTGCTATTTTCTTAAACACAACATCAAAGCTGAAGCTGAAGAAATTACGTTTGAGCTAATAACGGAAACTGCGTACGTGAACCGCACATGTGCGAAACTGAGTGGCACGTAGAATGGGATATATTTGTGGTGCAACTTGAAAAAATGCAGCCCTATAAAATTATCCTGCGTATTTCATAGAACATTTTGTTCCATGCTCCATAGTCTGTAATAAGCTAGCCAAATCCAGATTGAATAACGGTTTGAAGTTTAACCTACAACACTGAAAAGCAACCGATCATGTTAAATAGCATGTTGAGAATTGGAGACAACAAAATCATGGAAGAGTCAATCAGCGATAAATTAATAAGCACCCAAAATATTCATTATAGATTAACATTTTCTCTTGTCTACGACTCTACANTAAAANACTTCTATTCCTTTTGATCCCATCAGTAAAACGATTAGAAGCCCGACATTTATAATTGTACTGTTGTGCTTGCGCATAAATTAATANCATCGTGATTCACAAACGAGAATGAGTAAGTACAGTACATGAGTGCAATTATGACGTTTCTATCTGAAGTGGAATTTTCATGTTATCTGCTTAATAAAACGGGCGTATTATAGATATAAGTTACTTGGCCAATTTCGAAACTGTTTTATTAAGAAACTGTAGAATGAACTACACATTTTATTCAGCTTAAACTTACTGTACCTAATAGCCTGTACGCCAAAACATAAAAGGAAAATACGTTATTGATACGCAAATAGCTTATTTCTAGAAGGTAACTGATAGAGCGATTTGCAAACTGATAACAGTGCTTTACGCCAAACAAAATGGTAATATTGACTGACTTGGTGGATTCATGTATCAGTGTTAGAGATCATAGCTTCCTCGGATTTGGGACATAGCAAATCCATACGTTATGCAGTATAGTGCGCTGATAGTGCTAAAAACATTTAAAAAACGTCAAAACAACTGAGTTTGTTGAAAACTCAATCTGCACATGTGAAAACGATTTGCATTAGTTTCGAAACTGTAGCACAGACGTGGTGAGCCTGTTTACTATCACAGACCGCACAAATCGTAGAATATCACGAGCGGGCCGCAAAATTTTCCCGATGAAGAATTCAACGAAGTGCGCTGCGCATGTTTTTCCTTTGCCACAAAATTTGGGGAACCAAATTCTGATGGAAGCTACAATACATGATCACGCTGCGNNAGAATGACCTGCGGTCCGCAGGTTCCCTGTCACTGCTCCTGCTNTAGCACAACNGGAAAATAAATTGTCGCTGACCAGCAGCGGAAAATCGGTGTTTTGTAAATTGACGAGTATGTTCAGTTTAATACCTTTTTCGNAGTTACGGAAGAACTTCGTTGTTGATCTTTTATCAGCTTGGAGATTTTCATGCGAATGTTTTATCTAATCATTGGGGCCATTTTTATGACTGAAAGAACTTGATAACATGACTTTATTTGTCAGAAAATATGACTTTAAATGATCAAACAAAAATGACTGAGCTAGAATATACAGCTACTGTACAAAAAAGCATTACCAGCAAAATAGTCATAAGAGATGGTAGCCCCATGGTTTGTTGAAGCCCCACTAAAATAAACAGCTCAAAACATGAGCAGAACATATAGTTTGGCTTGAAATAAATTGAAAACATGCATGGGCATCGGTTTATTTGTTTGGGGCAGCAAAAATATGCATTTTTAGGCAGTGCTTTACATTTCATCCAAATTACGTGGTTCACCTATACGTCTTTGCCAACATTCGCAGGGTGCCCAAGTGGGTCTAAATTGCAGGATGCAGTTTAGACCTAGCGATTCAGTAATTTCACCTGATATTTTGAGATTTTTTTAATGGTTTCCTTATTGAATCAGATTGGAAATATACAAAATATGACTTTATGACCTAACATGGAATATATGACCTTTTATGACTTTATAACGTTTGTTATAGACTTCGTAGGGGTGCGATTTTTGTTTTAAAAATTGTTTCATAGTTTCTTGAAGCACAGAAAAAAATGACTTTTATGACTTTAAATGGCCCTACTAATCACACTGCAAACAAGCCGTTTATAAGTAACATGTAATCTCTAGGTGCCTATCAGTTCATCACATTACCTACAAGGTAAACGTCACATCAAAAACCCTCACTACTTGATCATTCATACTGTAATGACTTCATGCATAAACAGCAACCTGGGTACTTCATTATGATATTGGTGACCACCATCCTATCTTTCTTTTAGCTAAAGCTCTACCCAAACAAACTTCACTAGTTAAATGAATAAGATGTTACCTACATGTTGAACCAGAATAGCTTGTGATTCACCTAACAACTAACTTACAAAAAAATTTTACAGGTGACCATAAGAATTCAAATGAAGAGTTCAATGGCTTTTTTCAAATCTTCTGTAGATTACAACGCCCCACTTATCAGATTGAGTAGGAAATTGACTAGCCGACCTCGAAACCTTGGATATCAAAAGGTTTGCAAAATCCATTTAAACCAAAAAGTAACTCACTATTTTGACTCATTTAAAAAAGTAAGCTAAATGCAAGTAGGCCTATTACCAAAAACAGCCGATTGAGAACTCCAAAAAAACAACTGATACTTGGGAAACTGTCAGTAAAGTAAACGGGAAAACTCTAGTGACAATACCTAGCACTCAACAAACTGTCACTGCTGCTCCTTCCCGTCCACGCAGTCGGTCTGTTTCCCAAGTTATAAACCAATTTTTTACACTTGCCAGTGCCATATCTCCTGTTGTAATTAATTCTTATCTACCCCTTACTGCACAGATCTGTTCTTTCACGTTTGTGACGACATCTTGCCAAGAAGTACTGATGCATTTCATACCTGATGATTATTGATAATTTTTACATATTTTCACTATTCCTGCAGAATAGTGAAAATATGTAAAAATTATCACATGTACTTATTCAGCAGGTATCTTAAATCATTGCGTTGAAAATGAGGTCTTTCCTTGATGAATTGAAACGTTCCAAGCTTATTCCGGTTTTTAAGTCTGGAGTTTAAGATATTGCTTCCAACTTTTGACGAATTTCGGTTTTACCTAATTTTCCAAAATGTATGAAAAGATGCTACATAAAAATTTGGTTAGCTTCCTAGATACTAATAGTATAAAAAAATCACCAATTTGTTTTTCGAGTTTTCCGCATTTATGGCTTCAAATCGACTTCATAGCTATATGATACATCAAAATGACTTTGGACAATACATTTGTGACATTTTTATTGACTAAAAAAACATATAATATTGCTGGACAAACTCAAACATAGTAGAATTCGAGATTTGGATTTAGATCTTTTTCATCATATCTACAGAAAAGATATTAGTTCGTCTATGCAAATGGAGTTCAATCTATCAAGGTTCCAAATACTTGTGGCATGCCGCAAGGTTCGACTCTTGGTCCGGTGCTAATTTTTTAATATTAAATGATGTCCCCTTGTACGCAAATTTCTCTTGTAATTTTTTTGCTGGTGACAGAACATTGCTTATTTTTGATAATTATCCTGCTCATTTAGAGTAAAAACAATTTTGAATTAAACTGAATATACAGCTAGTTGCAAAATAATAATCTAGCATTAAATTTGTCTAAAACCAAAACAATCTTGTCCAACATTCCCAACAAACCTATAATTCTCATTTGTGGATCCGAAACTCAAAATTCAGGCTCCGATTCCAGCTTCAAGCACATAAATTTTTTGGCTCCGGCTCCAACATCAAGAAGTTTTGCCTCCGGCTCCATCACGATTTGGTCCATTAAAAACTAAAAACCATCGTATTATTTGTACAACTCGCTTGCCCCACAAACTACCTCTATGGAACCGGAAGCCAAATTTCAGGCTCCGGATCCTGATCCACCATCTAAAAATTTTTGACTCCGGCTCCAGCCATCCAAAATTGCGTGGGCTCCGACTCCGGCTCCACAGCCCTGCTTGCAACAATGTCCATTAGAACAAATTGATTCTATATTAGATAGTTAGGCACCGCAGTTGTTTGATACCAATGAATGGATGGAACAGATTGATTCAGTTGAAAAGAAAATCGCTCAAGGATCACATGACCTCTTTAGCTTTAGCCAATTGCTGATATTAGCATATTACGTAAAGTCTGGAGGACGGATTTATTGTCACGACGCACCGTAGGACCAACTCCTACGGCGTGACATGGACTGCTGGGATGATGGCCGTTGTTGCTGTTTGGTCGCATTACTTATTTGCAAGTTTCTCTGTATACACACGTGCCTACACGTGCCTGGTTTGTTTCGTCTGCGTTTCGCTAATTAAAACAGTTGTTTTCAACCTGTCTAAAATTTACTTGTATGAACTTCCTCCACTTTTTCAGCATCTATCTGTTATTTTCAAATATTTGCCAGCAACGTTTCGGCTAGCCTGCATTGTCTGATTGAATTTCGTGCTAATTTACATCGCTGTCTCTCATCAAACTACATAGAGATGTTTAGTTGTTATTGCTGGCGTTATTGTTCTTTTTCTTTGTCTTTTGTTCACATGTTTGCATTTTTATTTTGAGGGACTTGACTTTCTGATTTTGCGATATAACTTACCTCTCTCTATTCGCTTTGCATTTTATTGAATAATTTTAATTTTGATAATTCGATCAAGAATCAATCGTCATCGTTGACAAAAAATGCAAACATCCCTCAAATTGTGCATATTTTTCTTATTGCGCTAAAAAATCATTTTTGCGAATCGTACCAAAGGAAAGTTCACGTAAACAACTAAGGCCACGTGAATACGAAACAGACTCCACACAGTAGCGTAGCCAACCAAAAATTGTTTTGGGAGGCAAATCATTTGACTTTAAGCGAGCAACAGTGTTTTGTTTGCGTTACCGCCTCTCAAGGCACAAAATGACAAGATTTGCTAGAACTTGGGGGAATGGCCCCCTTGGCCTCCCCTGTTTACGCCTATGACGCCACACTGGCGAATGGCAGCTTTTCACTAATGAACACAACTGCAAGACTTGATTTTGAGTCTATCAATCACTTTTCTAGGATCTCAAATGCGAAACACAGCAATTTTGTGTCGGAGTGAAATAATGTTCAATCAAGTTGGCGACGGAGAAGCCCAGTCATTTTCCCCTAAATTAGAAAATTTTGCTGAAAACATTTGCCTTTCATTGATTCCGTTTTTGAAGCATGCATGCATATCTAAATATCGCCATCGGTAGCTACTTTCTAAGGATTTTTTTACTAAACTTGCTCATCCGTAAACGAGCGAATGACTGTGCTGAAGAAAAAAACTCGCTGTTGTGTTTCGGAAAGTGAATGCGTGTCTGTTTATAAAAGCAAGAACATCACCTGAAAGCGAACGCTTTGTCTTAAAGCAAAACAGTAATCCAAATTGCATTGGAAGTCAAAAGCCAGCAAGTGCTTGGCGACAAAACAGTAGCGAAAATAGACCGCTTAGTCAAGTTAGTTTTCGTTTTGTTGACCTAATCGCTGACCTTGACATGGGTGTGAACTGATAGCATTCCAACGCTAGACGTAGTACTAAGCGTTGAAGTACCAAGAAAGTACTCTAAAAATTTTACTTTTACTTCACTACGTCTGTTGCAGCATTAAGGCCGCTCAAAACCCGGCACTTTGCTGCGGAGTCAGGGAATAACCAAACAGTCATCACGAAGTCCTAGTCGAAGGAGTTTAAACTCACGTAAAAATGAAAAACATATTTTTGATGATGTCAGTCTTATCTTCCACTTTGCATTGCTGTTTCACTATACGTCTGCAACACAGACGAAGGTAAATACTGAGCCAGTAAAAAACGACACAATCGTGATCATCGTTTTGGAAAACCGCGGCAAATATACATAACCAATGAAATCGAATATAGACAGCTTAGAAGTTTAACCTGCGTCACACTAGAAGCTTATGTGCTTTTGATCAAAAGTTCTGTTCTTATTCGCTTTATCATGACGAAAAGGTTTTTGGTAGACACAATTTTTGTGGAGCAAACATCACACATTACGCGTGAAATTTGCTGTTAAACAAGTAAATAAAAAACAGGACTACAGAATAGACATGTTCTTAAGCCAGGCAAACAACAAGTTGAAGTCACGAACAATGAAAGATTCAAGTTGTACGGAGATTTTATCGCATACTTCAAATAATTTTCACCTCCGAAAGCTGTTGTTTTTTATAGTCACACCTTGTTCTGCCGTTAATCAGGAGCGGCAGAGCAAGGCACAAACGACCGAGTGTGTAAGCATCAGCATTTTTGCAATCTATACGCCCATACCGTCTCAGTAACAAGAAATAGCCTACAAAAAATGTCCGGCTTTCTGGGAACAGCGTTCGGCGCAGTCTACGATCGGTTGAGGCTTGCTTTGGATTATATTTATAACGCTGAGTTCACTAGGGAGGAAACCTTGAAAACAATGAACTTTTTATAGTGCTGCGCCAATCAAAACTATGCAGTTGTATGGGATCAGGGGTAAAGTAGTGATCTAAGGTACACAAGGAGGAATATTTCCAAAAGCTAAGCATTGAGGGGAAACTCGACATTGTACGCAACATGGGTCCATTGAAGAACCCTAATTTTGCTGGCAAGCAATCAAGCAACCGTTGTTGTTTACCTTTTTACACCCTGGGCAAAAGAACCGGTTTGGGTTTCATCCAGATCGGCAAGTGCACGGAGGTCAAAAGTAGTTCTAAACGAGTGCACTTTCAGCGTTTGTTGTCCTTGGGTCGGAATCAAAGCGTGGCATTTCCGACCGCACCGGCTGAAAGGAACTCTTTCGGTATAATGGCCTGGTGTTGAGTTGCTACCGCTCACCAGCTCAAACGTCTCGTAAGTAGCGCTTCGAAAGGAATTGCTTCAACAACGCACAATTTACTGCTCAAAATAACCATTGAAGGAAATCTTGATCGCTCTGCAGCGAAACGAGCAGCCCGCAGGATGACTTGCGTGACAGCACACTAAATTTTATTTTACCGTCAAGTATCGGCTTTTCAATGTTTGTTCTCTTGATGAGCTGATACTTTATTTTTCAGACATAAGCGAATGTTGGCTCCTTTCGAAACTAAACTTTATGTCGAAAATGGCTTGAAGGTAGGGAGATTCCTAAAAAGTATTGTGAATTGTGCGAAGTCATGTTTGAGCTTTTTGTTTTCACAATGCAAGTGCCAAAGGAAGAAAAAATAATTGTATCTGTGCATTTGAGAATGAACCTGCCAGACCACCCGGAAAATGTTTCTTGACGTTGAAAAGCAATTAGTAGGCCAGGCGTGTACAGTAGAATAAGTTTTGTTCTCTAAACAATGTACAATGCAACCCGCAGCGTAAAATGGCTACTTCATGGAACACTCCTACTGAGAGTAAACATCAGGTACTTAGGCTTTCGCTTTGTCTATCAACACACAAAAAGATATCTGCACGCATTTGCCAGGGCAGACAACTGCTGCCGCATTGGCGTTGGAACTGCCAACCAGACCAGAAAAAGCTGACCTGGTAGACTAAAAGCCATTAGAGAGTGTAAAACAGAAGCGAAGTGACAAGCGACCTAGCAAAAAAATAACAGCTACAGCAACTCATTAGCCGTCGCGAAGCACTCGTGCTCAGCGGACGTAATAAGCGGTTGGCGCCGGTTGAGGCGAGTGAAGATGACGTTTACGCTTCCAATTAGTTCATTACACGGCCGCCCACAAGGTGCGAAAAGACTATTTTACCGTTGACCCGCTTTTAAAGTGTTGCCCTGCCTACTGAAGCCTTGAAGTGAACCGCAAACAAAACTTGAGCGAAATGTGCGCGACGTGGGCAAGTAGCGAAAAATTCCTCACAGCACCAAATATTCAATCGACATTACCCCATTCGGCGGTGACCTATAATGTCGCCGACGGATTTTGGCTGCTGCGAATAGTGGAGGCCTGTCGAAGAACGGTAAGTTGACACCCTAACAGAAGCGATGCATTTTGCGATAAGGGCGCCTATAAAACGACAGCAATTTACAGGAATTGTTTTAGCACATTAGCTAGGCGGTGACCATTTTAATATTCCAATGAAATCGCCGTTTTTGGAGTCTCACGCGTATATCTGAACCATATCTTCGTGACGCGGCAACAGACTTGCAGTTCACATTACCTCCGATTGCTATCAACCGCTGTCTGCAACATTTGAAACCGACGAACTGCCGACTTGGAGCAGTTATTGTGGTTATCGCCAGCAGCGATCAGTAACAATATACGGGATTAAGTGGAGAAGGTTGAACGCTTTGATTGTATATTCCTGCTGTGCTTTAAGGCAAACAAAAATCAATATTTTACATAGTCCGGCTTGCCATCAGAAAACGTGCGACCGATAAGACAAAGCCTGGCAATTTCAATTTTTCCGATGAGACAAACCTGTGAAATTCCACTTTCTTCGAGGAAGCGGAGGCCGCTGGTGGTCCTGCGTTTTCGCTGCCGGTAATTGGAAGCGACAACGCAAAAGAACCATTACAGCTTGCTTTGGTCGAACTGAGTCAAGAGCTTGCAAGGCCATTTTTCCAGAGATGGAAATCTATGCTGGTTGACGAAAACGAATAGAAGTTAGCTGCGCATCGAACATGCCGTAGATGGGTGACTTACACCGGGACAGGTTTGCCGGAAAGGCGCCTATTGCTAAATATCAAGTAGCTTCGGTATTACGTTGAAATTACAACGGTCTCAAGTTAGGCGCCAACAAGATGTTCCACGCTGTTTGCGTTGCAGCTTACAACGGGTTGAGAGGGCTTTGCGACAGATCTTTAAAGAATCTGATTTCTAGCTGAAGAAGAAGCCTTTCGAAAATGAGGCTGCTTCAACAAATGTAGGATTTAAGATTGATCTCTTTCGGGTGCTCCCACGTTAACCTAAAATGCAGAAATTGTTATCCGTACAGTTTCAAACAAACTTTTGAAACTTCACCGGGCATTCAAACCTGCGCTATGACGTTATGTTTGCTATTCCCATTGTGACAAAAACAAGACTGTTTTAGTAGCACGAAATGGTATACTTTCTGCTAGAGTCATGTGAGGGAGCTACAACGCTTTGCGTCTTTAAGCCATAGCGTTTTGTTTATATCAGTCATTTCATTTCCGTTTCTAACTATACCATCAACGCTTTCGCTATGTTTTGCATTGTGATATCTACACAAAAGTTTCCTTTACACATTTCCAATCTCCAAGTGCACCATTAAAAGTTACTTCTGGTTATGCAAACTGGAAAAGAATTCCGCTGCCGAGAAATGTTTTTCAAAGGCGAATGGAACTAAGAGCTCCTAGTTGCTTTTCTTTCACAACTTCTTCAAGTTTTACGGTTGTACGGAATTTTGAAGGGATTAAGAAATGCTAGTGCGAGTTGAAACAAATACGTGACCGCATGTGCGTCCTCACATCCATTCCTCCAAGACAGGGGTTCCCAACTGAGTGGCGCGTCGTTTGGACAGAGCAACGACGTCGCAAACTTACATCCATTTTGCATCTAAAGAAGCTTTCAGGATTTTAATTCCAATTGCTACTTCGTACTTGTGCGAAGCTGGCTTTTCCGCTATTGCGGTAATGAAACAAAGTATCGCTCGAAGATAAGCGTCGAAAGAGAAATGCGCTCATCCGTTTCAAACATTGCACCGCATTTTGTTTCACAAGCAAGATCATGACTTACAATCGGTGAATATATTTTTATATGGTGCCGGTGCGTCATTTAATTTTATGCATAGGATTATTGCACCTGGAGTTCATACAAGTTGCGAACCACTGCTCTTAGACTTCGTTTCGTCAAAGCTGCCATGAAAGAATCATGCTAGACTTCGACATAAGCAGCGCATTGCTACCTCGTGAAATACAAATCGACAAGTGTGTATAACGCGGTGATATTGACCGAAGTCCGTTTTCACGTTTCTCTATCGTCATCTAGCGGTTTGTTTCGAACATTTTTTAATTACTGTGCGGCATGCGTGTCGATTCTGATTCCCTGCAGTTTTATAGTGAAACAGTATTGTACAAACTTTGGTTTGTCATTGAATCTTGACCGCTGAGCAAGCGGTTCAGAATCTGTGGTGCAAACATTGTTTGTAACCACAGTAGTCAAACAATGGTTTTCCATCTATGGCAGTGACAAACAATTTATTCTACTCAATTCTTTAAAGATTCCTCGGCGATTTATAAAGAATGTAGCCATCACGGATAAGGATATTCATCTGTCTGTCCTTTGAAGTATCTCTAAACAGCGTGTAACGTTCTCGACAGACAAACGTGGAGTCAGGTATGTTGAAATGTCAGCAAATTTGACAATTTTATTTATTCTGAAAAATAGGATGTGGCGCACTGTGGGAAATATGTTTTCCAAGTGCCTACAGTTTGCTGATAATATGTGCGGTTTGTTTCCAGCATTAGTGGTCATGAACACCATCTGAACATTCGTTGTGACTATACTGCTGAACATAAAATTGTTTTAACTACAAACAGGCAGATGGTACAGTTTTTACTCCTTCGAAAAAGTATAAACAGCATCCAGCACCACGTATTTTTTAAATGGTGTGCGTGTTGACTTCTTCTAGCAAGTCGAATACCTTGGTGTGCATTTTAATGGTTCACAAAAAGATGACAGCGACATTCAAAGAAGAGTGAAATGTGTTGATCGTACAGCGAACAAGTTCAGAGGCACTCCGTTTAGTGCTAAACTGCAGAAAACTAATACATTGCATCGTGCCTGCCTATGTATGTTCTGGAGCAAGTACACACAGTGTGGTAGTAACCGAATGAGCATAGCATGTAGCAACACACAGTGGTGTAAATGACAGGGGGTGAGCCTCCCCCTTGGCAAGCTAAATGTAAAAAACGGGCCCCCACTTAGCTTACATTTTGATATTTAGTATTTTTGGTTTTCAGTAGGTTGTTCTTTTTTGGCGTTCTTCGGGGTGTTTTCGTTTTTTTAACTAGTATAGATATCCAAATTCGAATTATCTATCATTTCTTAACTTTTTTCTGAATGTTGGCTAGTGACACCCGCACGGTGGCCCGTGGGCCGCTTTCAGCTAAGTTTCCCCCTGGCTCCAACCTCTAGTTACGCCACTGGCAAGTTTGTGTTACATCCGCAAACGTGAAAGTCCTCGTGGCCATCAATACGTTTCGTTAACGCGTTGATATTGGTGCTCACGAACACTTGCACGCAACAATGGTTTTGTAACGCATTTAGCATGAGGCTGACACAGAACCGTAGCCAGAAAGTCTTCAATAGTGGGACTTTACGTTTGTGCAGGGGGGCTTGACATTGAAAAATTGATAAAAACTCAACCGATTTATAGCGTTTCAAATTTAAATTTGGACGGCTTGTGCTTTGTTTAGTGCAGGCGTGGCCAATTAGCGGCCATGTGGCCCGCCACAGCGTTTTCAGTGGCCCGCGGAAGCATTCAGGAAAAATCATCAAGTCCGAAATTTCCTCAACTTATTACAGCAAATGTTAGTGTTCAGGCTAACTTGAACCGAAACTTGCTTCTATTTCTACTAGAGCAGCGTTTCACACTCTGAGACCGCGAAGTTTTTTAGAGTACGCAAAGATTTCAATGTATCGTGAAATCTGGAAATCGCAATNAATNTACTTCTCGGATCAGATTGTTCATTGCGTATACCATAACTTGCTACGTGCAATTTACTGCATTGGAGCTGCCAATTCAAATATCACAATATGTTTCAAAATATAATTGTCAACGTATGGAACCGAAGTCGCAACCCGAAGAGCAGATAGCCCACGTCTTTCTGTTGTCAGACCACCGTTGTACAGTCCAATCTGTTAGTTCTATCATACACAATTTAGTACGTCTCTTGTTGAAATCCGAGGTAAAGTAAACCACAAGCGGTAAGAAATGCAAGTATTTTGAAGAGTATATTTGAAATTTGGTTTTACCTCTATATTTGGAAACAGCACAGTGAAGCCATTGCGTGTTTTGTGCAACGTTGTTCTCGGTGCTGATGCTGAGTTTGTGAAACCTTCGAAGTTCATACAGCATTTAAAC
>JGI24158J21664_10005508_pt1 | contig 16552 bp, 5 predicted proteins | sample Ectturendosymbi3_FD_21664 | JGI IMG/M metagenome (IMG submission 21664)
ATTCAGCTGTCATACTAAGATTTGCAAATAGATTAATTGTTATACGGGCAGCTGGCTTACACAAATAATTTTAGGCTTGATTACAGCAAATCTGATCATGCATACTTCTACTTTCCCGGGCCCGGGTACGATGTACCTCTCGTACCCCCCTCTCGTAGGGCCTGGTTATGCACTTGGTTAGCACTTCCATGTCAAACAATGCTTGATGCACTGAAAAAGATGAGACAAAATGGCCCATCTCTAAGAAGTTGTGTTGTTTGCATCGCTAATGTATGTAAATGTGTCCTGGGGCAGCAGTGCATAATCAGAAATGATGAAATCGTTTTGAACACAAAAGTCTTCTAACAAAACTCCAAATGTATTGAAACGCGGTTGGGTCCGTGCGTTTTTTTCATTGCAGTCTTGAGGTTGTTTACTTTCTCTGACCTTGTGTTGGCCTTTCAACGTTTCACACCTGTTAGCATTGCTTGCAGATGATACGACTGACGATGCGTAGTGTTACGTGAAATCGATTTCCTATTAAAAACATGTGATTGATTCCTTCCTTCTTTCACTTGTGGTGTGAAGTTACTTGAGTATTGAAACTCATTGTTATTATTATATGCTTTTTTCTAGTGGATATGGAATTTTGCCGTTGGCTGCGCGGTGCAGTACTGAAGAGGCTGAAAAATAAGCGGTTGTGGTGCAGATGCGTACAGTATATTTAGAGCTGTGTGGTTCACGAGCACAACTAATGGGCCCGCGACATCTCTCTAATGCAAACAACTAACGTCAAACAAAAGTGATTCGCATGCTGGTGCTTCTTTTGCTTCGCAAAACTAAGGATACTTCAATAATGTGGTTGGGACAGTTGAGTTTCTTTCTTGTGGCTATAAATTTATAACATAAGTAAAGTAAAAACAAGAGTTTTTTTAATTGATTGACGTACGGTGAAAATTTATTCAATATTTTTGGACAACCGTCAAAGATTCTAAAAAATTGTAGCCTACCCTATATATTAACTTCAACGCAAAAACAAACATTTTCTTGAAAAAGTTCAGTTACTTTGATAATAAAGCGTTTTTTCGGTCAGTAACAACCGCTCTAATGTCTGTTCTTATGTTGTCAGTCACATTCGAATGCGTCAGAAAGTGGAGCTGACGCATGGAAGCACGTGACTGTATGACGCGTAGTCAGACTACTTCGAGCTTTCCTGCGGTGTTTCGCGCGAACGATGGTGTTACTCAAAGCGTAACCTGTGCTTTTCACTACCAGCGTCTTTGTCTGATAGCGCTCTGCTGAGTGCTTGTCGATGTTATCAGTGGTCAGGCTAGAAGAGGAGGCTTCAGTTAATTCAGTAAGATTGGTATTGGCGTGAACGCATCCAACTGTTCTTGCTAGAATGTGAATATTGTTTAGCGTTGCGATCGGCAAGGATGCACTGTGCTTTGCTTCACTTCCGTCCTGTTGCGGGTTATTTTCAGCTACTAAGTTGAACATTCTAGCATTATCATGCCAAAATGCCATTACAGACTGGTCATAACCAGTTCAACAGCAGAGAAGCGTAGCAAGTGACATAAGTCAAGCCCTCTTAAATAAAATTTAGGCCTTGCATAAGCAGGAGGCCTTGCATAAGCAGCTGCATTTGTGCATCAAAGACTGCTGTTTTTTGGCGTCTCCATGGTTCAGTGGAGTTTTTGCTGCGTTGATATTTTTGGTGTGCAAAACAAAATAGGGAAGTTTAAGAGACTTCAGTAAAGTGTTTAGGACAATTGAGTTTCTTTCTTGTGGTTATAAACTTATCTTATGCCATAAGCGTAAAAACAAGAGGTTTTGTTTGTAATTAAAATGGTGAATGTACGGTGAAAATGTATGCAATATTTTTAGACAACCGTTAAAGATTCTGAAAAAGTATAGCCTACATATTAAATTCAAAACAAAAGCAAAGAAGTTGCTTCGAGAAATTTAGTGACTTTGATAGTAATGCATTTTTTTCGGACAACGTCAACAACAAAGTTTGTTCTGCTGTTGTCAGTCACATTCGAATGCATCACAGTGAGGAGCTAATTTCAACTTTTTTGAGTTGTTGAAGATATTGCTTTTTTGTAGTAAAATTGCTGGCAGTTTGCTCAGCTTAACTTCGCTCAGTCAGGAGGGTTTGTTTGGGAGCAAACTGAAACTGAACGTCTCTGCATCTTCTTACTCAAGTTGAAGCTGCCTCGTGCTGGTCAGAGGTGATATCTTTTGTGTTTGCATCAAAACCCTATAAATTCTAATGTTTGTGTTAAAATTACTTCGACTGTGCTATTGATTCACAGTTGCTGGTGAGATTATCAAGACCTAGTTATTACAGTGGCATCCAAACATTTGCTTTTTAACCATTTTCAGTTCATTCTTTTGGCCCTTCCGTAGAAAATTGTTTGAAAGTTGTGCAAATTTAGTCTTTGTTGTGACGTGACAGCCACGCAGCTCTTAGCAATCATCAACAAATGATCCGCCTAATGATCAAACAATTGCAAAATTTTGAGTTTTTAGAGTTTAAAGAGGCAAACCGAAATGAAATGGAACATTTGCTAAAATAGTGAACTTTAAACAAAACTTGCCATTACTGCCAAAGAAAGGTTGCACCTAACAGTTTCGTGTTTATGAGTTCCTAAGCAGCAAAAACAATAGTTGCAGTTTGCTACCCACCGGTCAAAAATTCGATACACCCTAAAGATGCTCTCATAAGCACTGCCAGAAATATGACAGTTTAGGTCAGGGGTCTCAAACTCAAATTGCTCCGTGGGCCACGTGAGGACGTACAAGGTAACCCGCGGGCCGCATTGTCACGCTAACGCAACAATAACGGTACCTGAACTTTTACATCTTATTTCCTGCGAAAGGCATCATGAATCATAGGCAAATCGTTTCTAGCCGTCTCTACGCTCGTATTAATCAATTCTAGCCATCTAAGGAACTTGTTCTCTCGCTAGCTGAGCACTTTTAACACCAGCGAATAAACTAACGTAAATGTTATCCATTTCATTCTTTTTCATGCCCGTTTTCCTCTTGGGAGTGTCGCCGGGGCAACATCCATAGGACTTGGGAGTTTGAATACCTCACGGTCAACAGCAATTTCACGTAGTTCTGCTGGCTCCACGCTAAGACGGGACCAAGCGAGGTCGGAGGAGCAATTACTCCACCTAGGTCTTGGACCACCCTTTGGGTTGCTTTCTCCTGGGTTTAGCCAGCAGGACTATAGTCTTTCGTGGGGCATTCTGGATACATAGCCGAAGTAATGTAGTTGTGTTCTCTCAATTCGGAGAAGTAGTTCGACATTCAGGGCTCTGCGAATTTCACTGATGCGCACTTTGTCTTGAAATGCCACACCAGGAGCGTAACGAGGGGCACACAATCCCCCGGGACCCGAATCACTGGGGAGCGCCGAAAGTCGCACCAATGTCGCAAGTTTTTTCTTCAATGCAGTACATTTACTCCCAAACGACCGTATGTTCAAACATGGAGGGCGCCAAACTTGTTTCTTGCCCCAGGCGCAATCTAACCTCTGTACACCCCTTTGCCACACCGTCGACTCTTCGCAAAATTCCCATCTTTGGTGCTTGCACCTGAATGAGTTAATATTCTTTCGGTCATTAACCAAGATTCATGGCCGTAGGTAAGGATCAGAGCAAAGACCGATCTGAAAACTGACAGTTTTACGGTGTTTGAAAGCTCCCGTTTTCTGGCCACAGAGCGATAAAGCTCACGCTCAACTGCATTATATACCAATCCGTGTATAAATTTCCTCGCTCCGCCTTCGATCACTCGTAAATATCACCCCTAGGTACTACGTCGTCACCTGTTGCATTGTTTTGCCGCTAATTGTGGCATACACTGCCTTGGGTTTGCAGAGGGACATAGCACCTCGGTATTTTTAGTGCTGATTTTCATTCCGGCTCGGTCGTACGCAGCAGAAAACCGATCGAGTGCATGCTGAAGACTGTTGAGAAGATGCTAGCAGTACCAAATAGTCTGCAAAAAGTTAACGGTTGATCCTGCAGCTCCCGACTGTGACACCCTCGTCAACCCGGCTGTGACTGTCTATCCAATTCATGTAGACTAGTGGTTCTCAATCCCGACTCTGAGGGCCGCATTCAGCTTCCAGGCACCGTTTGTGCGGCCCTCAGCAGTCTTTTAATAAAACATATAATATTTTGTGTAACAGACTTCGTTCTGCAATAAAACAAAATGTGTCAATTGAAGTGTGTTAAACATTTTTAGTGAGGCTCTCCAACAAAATCGTAGGTCTGGATTTGGCTTCCTTCAGTTAAAAGGTTTGGAACCACTGATGTAGAGTATGAAAAGGAGTGGTGACAGCACACGCCCTTGTCGGAGTCCAACACCAACGGTGGGCGGTCGTGATGTAACTCTCCCGACATAGACACAAACTTCTGAGCAGAAATGCAGTGACTTGACAACCAGCAATAGGCGGCCGTCAACACCGTACTTCCTCAATACTCCCCAAAGCTTTTCACAAGGAACCCGGTCGTATGCTTGCTCAAGGTCGACCAAGCACGTAAAGACGTCTTTGGCATACTCCCAAGATTTCTCAAAATTTTACTGGAGAGTGAAATGTAGTCTGTAGTGCTACGGCCAGGACGAAAAGCGCACTGGGCATCATTCAGCTTCGGTTCAATTATTTTGCGGCATTTTTTCAAGGCACTAGGCAACGTAAATTGTAGTTATTTGAAAATTCCCAAAAGGCCTTCGCGGGCCGCACAAAAGGCCTTCGCGGGCCGGGTGTTTGAGACCCTGGTTTAGCGTGTACCTTGTACAGTCTGTAAAACATTATTAAAAATTCAAAGTTAAAAGAATGGATTCAAAATGTGGTATAGCAATTGCGTCTTACAACCATCAAGGGAACATTTTTCCACTTTAATGTACCTTTTCATATAAAGGTAACACCACCTCATTGCTATACACTAGGTTATCATGATCAACAATCATTTCTCTTATACCTCCTCCCAAAAAGAGCTGATTTTACCCAAAAATCCAGCACTAGGGTTTATATTCAAAGACGATCTTGCTTCTTGTGTAGCGGAGAGCAACCTACACTTACAAATTACAATGCATAGCAATTCCCTCAGAAATTCCATTTACATACGCTGGTTTACAACAAATACTTGGGTTTCTTTCGTTTGACTGACAGGCTTAGCTACGGCTTATTTCAGGGATAAAGATAACAACTAGAATCATCCTTAAAAATAAAATGAATGAATTCCCTCCTACCCCGTAAACCAGGGCGCAAACACGCGGCCTACCGGCCACACGTGACCCGCGCGGTCATTTTTTGCAGCCTGCGATCCTTTTCGGGAAATTTCGAACAATTAACATTTGGGTTATTTAGTTTGTTCACCGGTGTTAGAAAGTGCTCGGCCAGCGAGTGAACACCGAGCGAAGAGATGGCGAGAAATGATTTGCTTGTAACTCACGATACCTACCGCAGGAAATACGATGTAAAAGTTGTTTCTACTGTAGTAAGGTTCAGGTACTACCACTGTTGCGTCAGCGTCATAATGCGGCCCTCTGGTTACTTCATAAGTGTTCATTTGGTCCTCGGAGCGATTTGAGTTTGAGAACCCTGCGTTAAACCGATTTTGCCACACTCAACCTTGAACCTTTACCTATAAAAAATTATCTTCTTGGACTTACAATGTGAAAGGCATCACACCCAATGGGTGATTACACCCATAGTCGTAGCCAGGGGCAATGACCCCACAAAATGTTTAGAATATCTAGTCATTTTGTGCTCTGAGTGGTGGTATCCCAAACAAAATACTGTTGCTCGCCTAAAATCAAACATTTTGGTCCCCCAGGACCGTACCCAAGTTTTAAAGTTTGCGGGGGAAATGCATTGTAGGGGGGTAAGATTTTTGCTTTTATGATATGTTTGAAACAAATTTTTCTTTCACAACAACATTTGGGGGGTATAAAAAATATGGGGGAACACTGCCCCCGAATGCCCGTTGCTACGGGCCTGTAGCAAATTTTTGGCCTGGCTATGGGCTTCCAAATGTTTGGGCTGGCTACGTCAATGATTACATCGATATTTTGTTGTTACTTTGGTTCTGTTAAATCCCCAGTCATTACAATATCAGTACAAAGCCGCAACAAAAAAGTGCGAGTGACAGTGGAAGTTCGAGGTAAGTAGAAATATTTTTAAACAAATTATATGCAACATGCAACAGATGTTTCAAAAATTAATGTGATAAAGCGACATCAACTGGTTGGAGGGTGTCAGATTTACGCAACTCCAAATTGTTTGTCAACTCAGTCTAATAGGGCCAACGTTTGATATTGATCTAAATACTGACTATGCTTCCAAATTAAAAATGTAGGGCTTTATACTTGGTCAGTAGACTCCGCTGTCCACCATGTCGGATTCATAGGAAATGAATGTTTTTACTTCCAGCTGTTTTCCTTTCAAACGTATGTGCCACGAGCAGCAAAAATCTGAAACCGATTCAGATCAATTTGTTTTAGGCTGCGCAAAAGCAGCAGTACGCACGTGAACTCTAAATTGAAAGTTATGTTGAAAAGCAAGCAGAGATACTGTGTGTAAAATGAGCAAATGATGTGAGAAGCTGAAATCAACGCGCATGAGTTGTATATATTTCCTGTTTTCGCCTTCACAGCTACTTCCTTTAGTCTTCAAAAACATTTTTTTCTTCAAGTAAAATATAGCAGTTTATGTAATCGTCCCGTTGTCTGTTTCTGGCATTAACAAAGTGTGCATTCGCCAATAGGTGCTCCATTTACTTTTTTATGTTCGATCTTGCAAACGGGTCTTTCGCTTAAAAGTAGTTGAACCCAGGAACGCCGGAACGGGGTGCATTACGGGGGCACTGCCTCCCCTGCCCTTTGAAAGGGGGGGACAAGACAGGGGCGAATCCAGGGGGGGCGATTGACCTCCCAAAACCTACGAATTAGCTTTATTCACCATGATTGTGTATACAATTCGGAAAACAGCATTCGCAATACAAGGCCATTTTGTCATCCATTGTTTGGTCACAGCAGTGTTGTGAAGTGTACTTCATCTCTCTCACAGTATAGTGAACCCGCAATGACAATTGACTACCAAATATTACTAAAATAGCCCCCCTAACCTTATTGGCTGGATCCGTCCGTGGGTCAAAACGGGCAATTGCCCCTCCCTGGAAATTGGGACTAAGAACCAAAATTTTCTAGAAAATGTGACGTCAGCAGCTCAATTCCGATTAATTGATTTAATTCTTACAATGACCGTTTATGTTCCGGTAAGTCACTCACACTGCACAAAAGCCAGGTTCACTGTTCTGGTGTAATGCAGTGGTGAGCTTGCAGTTCACTCATGTCCGCTCCTTTTCCTGCAGGGGCAGGTTGCCAAACTATCGAGCGGATTGTTCTTCTGTTGGTCTTTTATGCGTAACAATAAAATGGCAACAAATCTTCTAATGTTCACTTCAAGTTACGACATGAGGCGTTTTTTCCGCATACGCCTGCTGGACGCAGACATCTTGGCAGGTAATGCAGCGAGACAGTGACTACTGATAGCGTTAAGCAGGTACGCCGAAGAGCGGTGGCATTCCCCCTAACCCTACAAAAGAGGGACGAGGGCAAAAGTGTCTTTTTCATAACAGCATCATAGATCATTTAATGATTTATCAAGATCGAATTGAAACAAACTTTCTACAGTTTCTTTTATTATTTTTGAGGTCAACATTGTTGTTTAACAGTAGCGAGCATAGTTGGTAATGATTTTTTTGTTTTTCATAAGTTTTTGTTGCCCTTAAATTTTTTTCNGCCCCCTGCCCTACCGCTGTTCCAGCGTCTCTGGTTGAACCCCTCTCAATTCCTCATTGCCAGTGGTGCTTTTGCGGCAAGTCAGTGTCAGGAAAATGAGTAAACGATTGAACAAGAAGACAAGTGTGAGTAGAATGCTCATACTCTGCAACTTCAATTCTCCCAATTTCCGTGGAGCAGTTTAATTGCACAAATAGTGTAACTTTCAGCCTTTATTTTCAACGCGCCTAAAACAATTTAGTGTTGGGAGTTCCGAAACCACAAAAAGGGCATCTAAGTGATTTTTCCAGAATTTCGTGAAACTGGTGATAAAGTATCTTTATCCGGAGAGATCGTCGTTCAAAAGATTTGAACTCTAACTTTGTTTTTTTTTGTGAGGAAGGCCAGGTCACAAAACCAGATCATGTTTTTCGTTTGAACGAAGTAAGTTATACTCTACTCTGAGTGTTGCACGCAGGAGTACACATAACTTTATGACACCTTCTTGACACATCTGTTTCCGTTGTCTTTTCCCCAGGACCCAGAAGTACGTCCTAAGTGCCATTTGCGTGACGATATAATGGTACATCATTAGATTGGGCGCGTTAGCAAAAGCTGAGCAAGTGTCAATGTGCAATTTAGGCAAATGAAAGGGCAATTGCAGAAAGTGTCCTGTTCGGGTTTTTCGTTTTGATGTTGAATTTCGCTGGATAGAAATAAAAAATGATGGCAGAGCTTTTTGTCTATTCGGGGTGCAGATGTCAAAAGCCTGATTTTTAGTTATTCATTTGTTAAATGTTTGCTATAAGCTATGGATTTTTAATGAAAACGTTTTTTACGTTTATAAATAGGATTCACTCCATCTTTTGTACACTGAGACTAGAGCTTCCTATGCATGATTTGCAACCACAATTACGCAAAAACGCTCCAACGTTTGGCTTGAACATATTGCGACGGCCAACGAAACGTAAAGGTGATAAATCGTTTGACGCTCATTGCCTTTACCACCCGGCAACGTGGTTCGCCTGCACCGGGGCGACTCGGTGACGGGTGGTGATGTTATCAAAGTGGGTCATGACCTTCAAATAAAGCTTTCGAAGGCCAGTTTGTCGAAAGGAATTGTTGGGAAAAATATTTTGCTCTGCCCAAGCTAGTCCTTGCTGCGATGTTATGTCAAGAGTAGAACAACAGGTTAACTATAGCCTTAGCGCTTCGCGCATTTGAGAGGCAAGGCATTTGGGAAACACCGAGTTGAGCTCGGTAGACCGTAAAGACAAGGTATTTCTGTGGGCTGCCTTACATGCAAATAGTTGTTTGTGATTTTTAAAAGGTGCACTTCCAAGTGTTTCAATGCTGAAACAACGTAAAGAATGCTGTTTAAAACGCGTTTCTGCCATTGTACGATAAGAGCCTTTCAACACATGACCCCGATCGCCAACGTAAATATCGCACACGATTCCACCTAATGTTTACCAAGTGTTGAAAAGACTTTATAAAGGTAGTAAAGGTTTGACCCATTGAATACCGCATGTTTTAATCTAAAGTCGTCTCAACTGATTCCCTATTTACTTACATGCATGGTCGTGCACAACTTTGCGCATAAGCCATAACGATGTGGAAGCGCAACTGTGACGCGTAGTCAAGCAACTTTTCTATCAGATGCGACCAAGTAATTGAATTTGCGTATCTGATTGTTGCTGAAAAGTCTACGTACCACGTATGTTACACAGCGATGCAGAAGACATTTCAACAATGTTGCCAGAATAAAAGAAGTAAGCCTTCAAGGATAAATCTGTCGTCAGCAATCTGACCAACCGCGAATCGGTTACACGTGAGACGGTTTTAACCCTACTTTATAAAAGAAAATGTAAAAATATTTATAAACAACAAAAGCAACAATATGTTAGTAAAAAAAGTAATTATTAACCAGCGTGGTCACAACTATAGGCCCGTGGGCCACATGTGGCCCGAATTTATAAGGCCCGCGAGCTTTCTCAGTATTTATTGTTGCGTGTATGTTACAGTAGGGAATTTTAATTAGAACAAGCACATCTGTTAATAATAATGTACAATATTAACGGCGTAAGATTAGGTTAGACTGTAGAGAGCTTCTAGAAATTAGTCAGCAAAGATAGGTTTCCCAAACTAAAAGATTTCGCACTAAAATTGCCCTCGACGTTTGGAAGCACATACGTGTGTGAGAGTAGCTTTTCTGCCATGAAGCAAGTCAAATTAAAAAAAATCGAATGGCAGACGAAACACCGGATCATAGCGTCCAATTTGCTAACACTAACGTAATATTATCGTTAAAGGAACGATAGTGTCACAGCAGCCTCAACCACAGACACATAGGCGTAGCCAGGGGGACTGGGGGGCCATGCCTGCAACAATTACTAACATTATCTTGTCATTTTGTGCTTTGAAAGGCGGTGTCCCAAAGAAAACACTGTTGCTCGCTTAAAGTCAAAAAGATTTGCCCCTCCCAAAAAAATTTGGGTTGGCTACGCTACTGCACAGCCATCCCACCGATAGAGAGTTGTAATAAATTGTTTACTGCTATTGTGTAATAATTTCAATGACACACTCCCTTAACTCACGTGTTATCCCTTTTAATTTTAAATCTATGAATCTGTTATTTTATAACCTGCATCATTTTGGAGGAAGTGGCCCGCGAGTTGTCATGTATTTGTAAAATGCCCCGTGGGTCAGAAGTAGTTGGACCACGCTGTTGTAAACTACAGTATTCCACGCGAAACGTTGGTCTAACGGTTCACCAGTAGGCGAACCAGTGGATGGACTACGATGTGATCGTTTTCTTCTGAATGTCAATTCGACTGTTTACCCACAACTCTTTTATCAGCGATGGCTATTTTTAGCATCACTCAATTGCAGGGTACAAGCTTCAATTATGAAAACATGCCTTGGAACTAAGAGGCTTGGTTTTGCGAATCAACTCCAATCAATCAGTGCAACTTGTGGACTGGCTAATTGGGCTAAATTTAAAAGTTTACTACATAATCTTCTGAGGAAACATAAAAAAGAACCATGTCTAGCCAACTTTTGCAGGTCAGGACTAACAGACAAAGCATCTGTTGGCAGGAAATGCGTCAATAACTTCTATTCTTTTGTCATCAGATGCCCCGTGCGGATTACTCAGTTCCTTTCCAGTAATTGACTAATCGAAACAATTTGATCTGTTTGTAAGTCTATGTTGCGCACCATTCACGAGTGATAAGAATGCCTTCTGTATAAAAGAAAGCTAAGACAAAACAAAACTTTTGCTTTAGCATTGGAGAAGACAAAATGAAGAACACTACATTCCTGTAACGCAAGCATACTGCATGTAGTCGTTTCGTTAAAATATTGAGAGAGGGGCGCTATTGGCTTCATGATTTTCTGACCACTTATGACTTGGTATAGAGAGGCAAACAGTTGCTACGAATTCCTGTTCATTTCAACAGAAAAAATACAGTATGTGACGTATGACATAGCATCATTNGNTAGCCAAGGCAGCCGTGCTGAGAAATCAGTAGCGGTCACGGTTCAAGAGACGCAGNGATTGCCATTCNAGTGGCTCGAAGTNTTGAGACGAACTTACAAGAGTTTTTTTGAAGTGACTTGAAGACACCGAAATTCAGAAGGTGATTCTGCTCATTGGATTCAGTTGCTGCTGAGATGGGTGCGCATCTCGTGTCATTCTGTTTCGTTGTTTCTGAAATCAGTGCTTGCTCTGAAAAAAGCTCACCCCGTGAACACCGTGATACCTTCCTACGATACTATTCCGGATGAATAACCCAGTATGCCTGATCAGAACGAGAAGCCAATGCGTCCTAAATTATGGTTACTAAGTGCCAGTTTTATGAGTACGTCAGAAAAATGCGATATTTCGTGTGGCGTTGATCTATTTATATTTCGCACACACTTTAGGTGCAAGACCATGAGCTAACGCAAAGGTGCGTGTAATTTCAGCAACGAGTGAACAGCTGTGCCTGGATGTAACAATTCCTGATTGTAATAATAAGCCGTGGTAAACAAACAAGAATGTAACAAATCGAATTTCTTTAATGTGGGAAAACAATTTGGGAATACATGAAACCGTTAAGATTTTCAGGAACGACGAAAAAAATTGCATTTTTGAATATCAATATTTTGGCAAAATTCAGGGCAACTGAATAACTTGGCAGACACCTGGAAAAGTTTTGTTGAATGATTCGGCGGTAACCTGGAGGAGATTTTCACCTGGTTGGGAGCAACGTGAATGTTTCTGGGCGTAAAGTACATGAGTCTTGTAGCGATTTTTGACAAGTTGATTCGTTGTTTATGATCTCACGGTAACTTCAGTGCAAAGATCTGGCAAATATTAGTTTTAACGTGGCGCAGCAGTTTAATACATGTCAACTGGGGTTACAGCAAAATATCTCCTGAAGGTGAGAGCCTGGACTCCTGGCCAACAGCCAACAACCTCGGGCTGCTGTACGACCTAAAGGGAGTTGCCAGTTTCTCCTCACCGATGGAACGCCGGCAATAACCCGGATCTGGCCTTTGCGAGTGTCAGCCAGGACAACCAGCTGCCGAACAGACGGGTTCTAGGATAGTTCATAACGCCACCAGTTCAATACAAAAATAGTTGCAATTTTGCTGAACAGTGTATTAGTGTCTACGAAGGTTCTAATTCAATAGATTTTACTTGAATACATATGAGCAAGTTTGAATCATCGCAAAATGATGAAAGCATAGCCCATTTAACTGATTCCTCGAAAGCGTACAGCAAACTTACAGCGTTTGACGAACAGTGTACTGTAATGTTTCAGTAGGGAAAAAGACCAATTGATTTCTTCAAGCCAAGATGTGGAGTGTGATTTAGCTCGATCAGCAATGTTGCTTGGTGCATTGCGGTTGTTCTAACAAACAGCGACAGATTGTCAGACCGTAATTTTCATTCAGGTTTGGTTGCGCAATAAGGAAATATTTTATTCCTTGTTTGGCATTACCTGGTCGAAAATTTGGGGTAGTTAGCAAAAGTAATCAAGTGTAATGCAGCTATCATTTATCAGAGGCAAAGTTGAAGTGGTGTTGCTTCTATTATTGTTTATATACGGTGTTCGCCTTCATACTTCATGACACTGCAATTTGGAACAAGCAATAGCAAACAGTTGGTCGATGTAGATTTAGCAATCAGCGCCAAGTATTTGGGACGCCAGTAATCAACAAAGTAAAGCAAAATTCAAGATTGTTGCAAAATTTCTTCATAAGTTTTATTGTTAGTCTCTTATTTAGAATTTTAGTTCCTTGAAAACGAACAAAAACTTACATGAGACGAGACGAGTTATAAGCAGCTCATTTTGTGGATGCCTCACCTGTTTTATAAATCAACGGGAAACGTGTGCAGGACTGATCTGTGAGGTATAGTGAAGGTGAAAAGAATGTTGTTGGCCCCGAAGTTGACAGACCAGCTTTATTCTTGGTGGGGTCAAACTGGCAGACTTAAAAAACGGTGTTTGTAGCCTTCTGCAAGAGTAAATGGGTGGCCCTCGATCCGCAATGAAGCCCTATTAGCGGTTTCCCGGCCTTTGGGGTATGCAAAGGGGCATATTGAAGCTTCCTTTTTTACAAAAGGTGCAACTCTACACCAGACGGAAATGTATTGTACCTGCCTGCAACTGTAAGATGCAATGCAAGCTTCAAGTGACAACGCAAAGCTGGTTTCTGAAGTGTATTCATGCCACAGCATGTTCTTGCCATTGCCACAACAGTTTAGCATGTTCACTCATCAAATTTAAGCAAGTCTCGCTTGGTACGGTAATTTCGCAATTGCTTTATGGAGCGCCAGACCTCATGGGGTGAGCGTCTTGGAAGTTTGCATATCCTTTTTTGGTAGCTTACAGCTTACGTGGAAAAGCGTGTAGCTTGGCAAAACGCTAAACACGCAAGAATGTGACGCTTCCTGAAGTACCAGGTTCGGAAGCGAAACGCCCAGTTTTTTCAAAGGCTTTATAGTTCTCAAAAAAGCATCCATCATGATTTAATGATCACAGTGTTACTAGTGATCAGTTGCTTTATTTATTTAAAAAAAGTTTACTTTCTAAAAAACTTGGGAAATTCGCTACATCATCGGGAGGAAACCAAATTGTTTTTGGAGCAGGTCTTGCGTTGGGCTGGAGCGCTCATGCTGAACGAAAAAAGCGCATTTGAATAATGACATGGTGTGATCATGTTGAATATTACTTTCATACATTTGTAGCTTCTTTGCCTCAAGCAGGCCACATTTTTGCGAGTACCGATCAGATACAATGTAGGTCTTAAGTGTTCGAATGATAACAAGCTGCGAGAACCAGCACCCTACACATTGCCAACGTGTTCAGGTGCTCCAGCAAGTAACGCAGCTGAGTTTNTTGACTGAATNATTTTGGTGAACTCAGTTAATCATTAACATAAACAACCGTTTTATGTACGGATTGAAATAATAAAACATCTTGTACGTTTGTTGTCATTTCCCAAACACTGCTTTAACCTTGTTGCCATTTGGTGCTAAAGCACTTTAGGCGATGTGTTAGTCTACTTCATGACTTTCTTGTTCAGAATGGCTACTGGCTTTTCGGCTTGTGCTTCAACATGCTACGGCAAGATTCTTCCATTCTGATTTCATGTTTTGTGGTTAGCTTCGTCATTATGTCATTGTGTGGCAGATGACTTCTGAAAAAATTTGGGAACAAGAAAGTTTGCAGGAAGTTTTATTTTGGAAGGAGGAAAAGCCTCGCAGTTGTTAAGAGTAGAGTATATTTTTTACAGTTTTCAGTAAGTGTGTACTTGCTGGTTTCCCACTAATGCTCAAGTCAGATACATCTTGGCTTCACAAAACCCTTAAGAACTTGAAACAATGTTGCAATGCTTGGAAACTGAACTTAACCTGTGTAAAATGGTGAATCGCCAAAGTTGCAGAACAGCGTTGGCTTCGTCTGGCTAACTAGCAGATTGCTACGTTAAAACTGGAGCCAAAATTAACCTAGGAAAACTCGACACCAGTAAGTTGGAATGCGATGCGTGTGTTCCAAATAATTGTTAAAGATGTAGACCTGAATCTAACAATGTGAAAACTCAATTTGATTGATCGAATGTCACATTTGATCGCCTCAGCGAACTGGAATAAATTAATTAAGAAGCTTATTTCCTTGAAACGGTGGTGCCACCTTGAAAATCGAAAAACACAGATCAAAGCGATTGCAAAACTTTTTGAGCGTTAAATCACGCTAGCCTTCGCAAAATATTTCTTTTTTGATTGGGTATGACCAATGTGGCCCGAGTTTGATCTTTGCATTGTTATTTTAAAGGTATAGAAACACCTTGCTATGTTTTGAAGTAAGCTCACAAACCTCGAAAGTTTTCACTGCAGCACGAAATGATGGACAGTCCGCCGCCGTACACTCCCCACGACGTGAAGTACGTTTCCTCGGCTCCTCCGTCGGCGCCAAGCGCGCCAGAGGTTTGTCTTGTTTTGCGCTTGGCTTGGGTCGCCCGTTCACGCGGCGGATGTGCAGTTGATGACGTGGATGAGTGATGATGCGAATTTCACAGTGTACACAGTGCACGTATGGTGATATGCAGTTGTTGAACAACCAGTGCGCGCAGTGATAATGCTTTCGTTGGCTCTCTTAATAATTTTAAACCCATTTTCGTAAACTGTTGTACGCTAACTAATCGATAGTGTGCCTTACCGGTGTTCATATATCTGCTAAGAGCTGATTTGCGTTATATAATCTGATGTATAAATTGACTGTTTATCGTTTTGTAAGCAACTCCGCAAAAAATAGATTGTGTCATTTAGAAAATATGGCCTTGCTCTCAGGTATCATAAGCTACTTATGTTATTGCTGTAATTTAAGAAGTTTAGCATTACATACTTTTCCTTGGTAATAATCATTGCCACTGATTCAGAACTGTCGCCAGAAAGTTTTCAATAGGGGGCTTTGTGTTTGTGCGGGGGAGCTTGACACTAAAAATTAACAAAAACTCCACGGTTTCATGTTTCATGGTGTTTAATGTTTCAATTTGGGGGGCTTGGAGCTTTGTTTTGGGGGCTAACCCCCGTGGCGACGGGACTGCACTGATGAATCGAAGTCCAAATTACCTTCATCAAAATTAATTACTTTACAAACCTTTCAAGGCCGAAAGAAGTGAGTCTACGGTTAAGCTACAAATGCCATTCCAAAATTTTTTTAGGAAAAGTCAAAAGGCTTGTTTCACTCTTGAAGAAACACGCTAAGAGCAAGATGGATATGCTACAGTATCTTTTCGCATTTTTGTTCTTTTGTAGAAAAATATGTCGGGAAATGTCCAATGTTTTTATAGTGGATCACATACCAGTAACATTTCCCTGGAATCAGTGGTGGGTCCAAAAATTTGGGGTCCCAGGCAAAAATTTTGAAGGGGGTCCTTTTACAAAAGTAGCCACTCAGGCTACTTCAAAAATCACAGCTAATGTGAATCTTACGTACATCGCATGATTTTCATGTTGTATGTCTGTATATTTGAAACTACTGTACTTTACATACAGTAATAACCTATATTTGGAATTGGTGTTGCTACAGTAATTGCAGAATACTACTTTACATCACAGAAGATGTTCTCTGCCCATCATCGACGATGTTTTATTAACCGCCGCGCATGAGATTGTTAGGTTCCGATTCAACAGGCAAAAACTTTTTTTGTCGAACAAACTGCAAATTCATGAATGTTCAAATGGCCGTTTTCGTACTTCTCAACATAAATGACC
>JGI24158J21664_10005509_pt1 | contig 16551 bp, 9 predicted proteins | sample Ectturendosymbi3_FD_21664 | JGI IMG/M metagenome (IMG submission 21664)
AAGGTGTGCGTCAGACAGCCCAGCCCCACATTTTCTTTGTTCCACTGCTTGTGTTCTACAAGACATTGATGCAGCCTCATTTTGCTGTTGTAAATTGCTCTGATGCAGTGATGAGCAGCGTTCCCTCTAAGGTGTGCAACTGCGCAGTACCGCCAGACAATTTGCGCAGTGAAAATCTCGTTCTCGCGCACTTCCAACATTCTAAATTTAATGCGATATATACATATCCCATGGCCGTTTTAATGCTGGGGACGCTTGACTGTTGGTGTTTGCATGGTTGCGCGGTTGCATGCGCTTAGTGCACAACAAAACAAATATTTGCGCAGTGTATAACTTTCTTAGATGGAACACTGTCGGGGACCCAAGGGGGCCATGCCCAACCCAAATTTCTAGCATATCTTGTCGTTTTGTGCTTTGCGAGGTGGCTTCCACAACAACATACTGTTGTTCGCTTAAGTCAAAGTATTTGGCCCCCCAAAAATAAGTTTGGGCTTGCTACGCCACTGCATCAAATGGGGTACATCAATTCAATGACGGGTCCATACACGTCAGGCTTCTTCTCCCCTTTCACTGTTCCATCGTCCTAGGCAATCAAGTATGATAATTGTTCACCACTGTTTTGTTTTGTTCACTTGGTCTCGGTCTGCAAACCTTTCTTTGATGATCGACAAATTGTGTTCGATTATCAGCATAGGTGTAGGAACAGGCAATATTATGGGGGAGCGAAGGATATTTTGCCTGAATTTTCCCAAATTTGCCCAAAAAACTTATATGCGACAAACTTACCGCTACAAATTTTCTGTAGCTGTTGGTACATTATATTTTCCTCTACCATGTTGCCATACACATGTCACTTCTCAGATGCATTAATATTTTGCATTCATTCAACCATGACAAAAAGACATAATCAAATACGTAAACAATACATAAACTTATAAAGCTAAAAATGCTTAGGATCCAATTAAGTTCTATACATGTTACTGTACATAGGCAAAAAACTGTATGGCAAAATGTGTCCATTCATCAAACGCTGCAGTTGAAATTAAAAACAAAAGCCTTTCGGTACTTGCCTGGCATGGACTCAACTAATATGAAGTACGTGCCCCACAGCATACTCTGTTCTCTACAGTGTACAATAAAAAACATAAATGAAATGCCCTAGTCACGTCATTTTTGCTCAAACTTAGGCGAGTCAGTTACTCATCAACTCACACAATATAAAACACGAAATTACTAGAAACAAACAGTTTATTGATTTTGTATATATTTTATGCTTTCTATGACAGCTTTTGTTTACGCAACCAATAAAAAAAGTATATTCATTATTGCTAAAAAATGTCGAAATTTCTGTTCCCGAAATTTTTCAGATTTTTCACGAATTTTCGACAAATCAAAACTTTTGAGGATGAGCTTGCACCCCCAGCTCCTACATCACTATTGATCAGAGAGAGGTATTAGAACCGAAGCTCATCAGCTGGAAAATCTTGAGTTCAATTATTATATCATAAGCGAAAATTTGGTTGCATCTAATGACGTTTCCTTGCAAATTAAAAAACATGTATCCAAAGACCCAAGTGCGTTCGCCTATAGTGCTGTAGGACTGTGAGTAGGGTGCGAAAGTATGTGGTACAACTTATTTGTATCCTTTGGTCAGCTAACGCTGGCTTTCATGAAAACCAAACCGAAGAAAAAACGATAAACAAAAGCTTGCACTACCACACATGTTTGTGATGCTGGAGATGGTTGATCTTACGGATTACCTGACGAGCAGAGATGTATTATTACGAAGAGTATAATAAGCACCAGCATGTCGAATATGATATGTTGGTGTTTTAAAGTGAACCCTGACCGACTTTTAAGCCTCCATTTTTTTCACATCAAAGTCGAGCCCTGACTGTTGTGACATAACGCTCAGTCTTATTCAATCCGCGTGAAAACCTTGCTTTTTTTCCGCTGTTCAAAAGAGCACTGCGTTTGACGCCAGACAGGAATGTACGTGTTTCTCACAGTGCTTTTGTTTGACTGAGTAGGCGGTGAAGGCTTTACCGTAAGAGTTGCCCAACCATATGTAACCGCATTTATTTCAAGCATCATTGCACCAAACGTTGTGCTTATTAAGCAAGTATCCGCTTGTTGGTCGAATGCAACGGTCAGCATTTTTGAGGACGGCAATGAAAAAATTGTTGGATAACCTACTTTTTCACCAAATGCTGTTAGTTAGCTTGCACAACACATTTCAAGTATTCTCGGAAATTACCAGAAATTCGGCCAGACGGTAGGAGTCCATGTGCTGTTGGCTGACCTGAAGTATGAAATAAACAAAATTCTGCTGCCTGCCACTCATTGCAACTCAACACCAGTGGTGAATATAGGCTCTTACTGTAGGCCAAGCTAGATCATGACGTTGTCACTGTTGCAACGTCTTCGGCGCAAATGAAGGTGTCTACTTTCACGTACAAATTACTTCCTATTGAAAGAGACAACGACGCGTCTATTTGGATGCCCATTTGGAGAGTACTCAGTGGCGTAACGGGAGGTTTGAGCCAGGGGGCAAAACTTAGCTGAAGGAGCCCACCGGCCACCGTAGGGGGGCCACTATCCAACACTCAGAAAAAACAGTTGAGAAATGATAGTGAATCTGGATGCCGTGGATGTCCGTACTAGCTAAAAAATCGAAAACACCCCGAAAAATGCAAAAAACAACAACCTATCAGAACCAAAAGAATACCAAATATCAAAACGTCAGCTAAAGGAGGCCCAGTTTTCACATTTAGCTTGCCAGGGGGGTGCCCCTCCCCCTGCATCCTGTTAGTTATGCCACTGAGAGTACTGCAGCAGTGGTTTATTTTCAAGACCGACTGTGTCTTTCACAAACTGCAAAAGGTTCGCTTCTTCTCAAACTCAACACCACCTTTCCTATTTAACTTAAAGGTTCTACCTCCAGCTCAAAAGTTTCTCAAACACTTATTGAAATCGATCTTGTATTTCTGAAGTTGATGCAACACTGTAACCTTTTTCAAATAAAAATTAAAACCTATGCAGGGGAGCGTTTGGCTTATAGATGTTACTGAATTGGACCGTTTGACATTAACAAACAGACTTATTTTTATGATCATAGCCTAGTGGTTATTTTGGGTGTTTTAGTCATATGATTGACTTTATGCGAGTTTTATTGCTTTCAGCTAAACCTTATATTTATTGGCCCTCTTAAATCTTGCTTGNAAGATTTGGTCAGTTGCAGATATCAGTTTGAAAAACCTTGTTACACTTCACTGTTTCAAGGAAAGTAGTTATGAAATGCGTGCTGTGTTCGTCTTTCAATACAGGGTACAATTTCAAGCTTCTAGTACCACATTAACATGCAACAAAATAACGAACGATGTACTAAAGTTAGAATTACTTCATCACACGATGTCTTTTGAAAACAAAAATTGGTACCATATGCGTTGTTTCTTCGTCGGCCTACCAACAATAAATTTGTTACATAAAATGTTCTATTGTTTCTAGCAAATCTTCAATTGTCTGCAGCTCATGGTTTCATGTTGGCTGCTACGAAAACCAAATTTTTGCCCTTTTCAGTGATTTTCATGCAAGTTTCGAGGGTGAGACTGAAATTCGGAATTTCGTTTGGACTTGGCTGATGCTTGCAAAAATTATAAAAGTTACAGAACGTCACTGAAATTGCACAGTGCAGTTTGCTCCCTGTTAACATGGAGGCACTTACGTACGCTTATTCGATTGCTTAAAATAATTACATCTAAAATTTCCTGCAAGGGCTCTTACATGTGCAAGGAACAAAATGTGCCAGGCCGTTCTATGCTTTGGTCCTTAGGTCCTTAACTCGCTTTGCGCTCAGCGTGCCTGTCAGTAGTACACTGCTGGTTGCATTTTGTCTCGAAAGAGCCCGGAAGAGTAGGCCGGCGAAGGACGTTTTTGTGTCAATCCGACAGGTGATTTAGTTCAGTGAGAAGAAAATCCCTCCCAGGCTACGCATTTGTTTCAGCCACGAGAGAAACGTTCGTGTGTGAGTTCGGTCTTCTGGGTCTCCAAAGCTGCCGACCGTTTGTAATGCTGCAGACAGCCTCTTTGACCGAGTAACTGATATTTCCACAGTTACCACCAGTTTGAACTGGATTTGTTGCAGCAAGCGTCCGCGCGTTGAAGGTTTTTTGGGAAATAGCTTTTATTCTCAAACTGGTACTTAAGAAGTAGGGCGCGACCTCTTTGTGCAACAAGCCGTGTGCGGACTAACGGAATACCAAGCGAAACCTGGCAACTGAGATGTGCTCGGTCTGGCGAGGTGCGACAAACGAGTTGCTGTAAACCCGAAATGCATTACGATAGAAGGGGTAGCGGCATACAAGTTTTTTTGAAGAGCTGATCATAGATCATTGTATGCTTTCACAACATAGATTTGATGGCTATACGAGATTCCGAACGAAAATTGGTACATGAATATGATCTGCAACGCGAATGGCTGGTTTAAATGCTGTAAGCATATTCCCATTAGCCATTCTCGTTGCCGATCATGGTACCACCCTATCTATCCGACATTCGAGTTGCGCTTCAGGAATGTGGAGACTGATCAATGCGCGTTTCCTCTGATTTAAGACACCAACAAATATTATCACGAAACGGGTGAGCGCTGTTCGCCCAAGCTGATGATGATGATCACAGAACTATCAAGACACAATATTTACTGCCCGATTCCTGGTAATGTTGAACATTGGCAAGCGCTCTAACGATCTTTACACATCACGTTGGTCTGCGGTTCATTGGGTTTTACGAGGACTTTTAAACAAGGCCAGTGCCATAAAAAGTCTTTGATGCCGGGTATTAAAAAAGCTTTCGCTATTTCCCCGGACCTATTAATTCGCTTCACCAGTAACAAGTAAATTCTGATAACATTCTGTGCCATACGTATTAATATTTTCATTACAGATCATACTTACTAGCAAGCGTCATTCGTGATACTTGTGGTAAATATGTCTGCATGAAAAGTACTGTTAGCGTTAGCATCAAACTGAATACTTTCTATATAGATATATATATACGATCACTTTATAATAAGATACAGAAAATAGGTAATACTCGCTTTGCTTATGTGTTTTTGTTTGGTTTACGGTGAGGTTCGTTTGTTTCACCTACAAAACAGCAAAGTGTTGAGTGTTGTATGCCGTTATTTAAGCAAACACTTTTAAATTGAATTTCAACAAAACCACAGTTCTAATTTGTTTCCGGGCTGTTTGTTGCTAGCAGGCCCGCAACCAGGAGGGAAACCGGGCAATTGAACCCCCGAAATTAAAAATACATGCTTAATTGTTAGGTACAATAACAAGTTACAATCATTTTGTCCCCCCCCGTTAAAATAGTACAACAACACGTTGCAATGATTTTGCCCACCCACCCCCAAAAATATAAGCTGGTTGCGGCCTTGGTTGCTACTAGGATCTAATCCAGGGATTCCCAACCATTTTCTGACTACGTAACCCTTCAGCATTGCGACAGATGAGCACGTAGTCCTAAAATTTCTTAAGACAAAAAGGCTGACGAAAATAACAAAAATCCACTGCATTTTTAATAGAACTTTCATAATTCAGAATATTTGGAAATAAATATTGTATAATTATATTTTCCCTTCCATTGCTAACCTTAAACATACCCCTTCAGATGGGCCAATGTACCCCTAGGGGTACATGTACCCCAGGTTGCAAACCACTGATCTAATCCTTTGCTAAATTGCTCTCTCAACATTTGAAAACATCGTAGTGCACAACTTCAGGTTTTCCAAAGTGCTAAGTTTTCTAGGCTAGACTGGGCAAATTTGCAGTTCACATGCGCTTTATGAAAATTGGAAGAGAGTGTTTAGCAACGTATACGCTTTTTCGCAATTAGGAGGAAATGCAATTCTGGAATGAAACTTCTCAACAACCAATAGTGCTGTGCTTTGATCTTTCCTTGTTTGCTGACCAGATGGAGAAGGAACTAAGCCGTCAGCTGCTGAAGAGCTTATGGTCGATTGTGCCGAGATCCATCAACCAGCTACACATGCGGTGTTACTTTGTCGCATGTGAAGAAGGAAAACAGGTTCAACACAAACCACGCTGCTGAAAATACTTGTTAAACATAAAAATATTTCTTACGTCGCTGCTCGTGGTGTCAACCGATCCAGTACGGATGAGCAACACGAACGATTTTTACCCAACAACAACAGGAGAAATGTGGAAATGGTGCCGGATATTAGCTGCGGCTTTGCATAGTTAATCCAAAATAGTTCGACGTTTTTCTGAGACGAAAAAGGAAACACAGGGTGATTCGAATCGCGGTTTTTTTTGCTTGATACCATCCAAATCTTTTCGCAGTCTGCAACCATTTCAAAGAACTTGTGGTAGTGCAGCTGTAAGAAGTGCTTGTTTGTCAAACACAGGGATAAGGTCTCTCATATCTTCCTTTGGCTATCTATTCAAGGCTTTTTTCCGCCACGACAAAGTGCTTATAGGAATATTGCGTGTATCACAGTAACATAACATGTTTAGTAGTTAGGTACAACATAAAGTTACACAATAATCCCCCTCAAAAGTATCAGCTGGTTGCTACCTAGTGTGCGTTCATGCAGTCGGCTTAACCCCTACGGAGATACAGCAGATTGTTTTTTTATATTAATAAACGCACGCGCTACTTGCGGTGACATGACCATGACAAAACTTGGTCGAGCGCAAACTTTTCAAACTTAAAAAAAACTGCAACTTTTCTATTTGATCCATTAAATTGAGCAGAATCTTATATATTTGTTGTTGTTTTCTATCAGGTATAAAATAATTGGTTTTCCTACATTAGACAACTTGCAACGTGACAATTTTTTATGCCCACATTGTACCATTAATACTGTACTGATGTGGACATTTGCCCATCACGTGACCTCCGCGTCAAAGGCTGTCCTTTTTCTCTCTTTTTCGTGTGTCCTGTGCAGGATAGAAAGCTGTTGTGTAGTGCTGATAACTTGATGATTTAATCTGATGCAATCCTAATTGCCAACAAGATCAAGAGTTACATACGCAAGCAAAGACTTCTACATGGTGTCAGAAGTGATTTCACTCGTTTAGCTGTAGCTGTCACCATGACGAATCTCGCTCCGCCTTGTCAGATTAATTTTTTCCACCTCAAATGATGCGGAGCGTGGCGTCTTTGGTAAGCTTTCTTCGAGAATTATTTCGCTGCCGCTAATCTTAAGAATCAGTCCAAGGATGTTCAGGTTGCCACTTTATTGCACTGCGCTGGCCCCACTACCCAGGGGCGTAACGAGGGGGGCAAGGGGCACAATTCTTCGGGCGCCAAATCACTATGGGGACGCTGAATGCTGCGGGTGGGGCCGAAAAGTACAAGCAATGTCACAAGTACTTTCTTCAGTACAGTGCATTTGCTCCCGAAAATCCTCAGGTTCGAACATGGGGGCGCCAAACTTGCTTCTTGCCCCGGGTGCCATCTAACCTCGTTACGCCCCTGCCATTGCTACCGACATTTTCGCCACCTTCACCTTTCATAGTGATGATGAGAAACACAATTATAAACGTATTTTGAAAAAAATTATTGCTTACTGTGAACCTGAGCAGAATGAACTGTTTGAGGCTTATCGCTTGCTACATTGCCAACGTGTTCCAGGTGAGCCTCTTAAATCTTGGATTAAAGACTTACGCGTGATACAGAAGGGGTGCAACTATGCTCACCAGCCAACAGATGATCGTATGGTGAGGGATATAATTATGTTTAACATTGGTTATAAACTCTTGCGTGAGAAGCTTATGCCTAAAGGTAGCGAATTGACTCTTGATCGCTGCAATGAAATATGTCGTGTTGTTGAACTGACAAAAACGCAGGCGCGAGCCATGTCAAGTATTTCCTCAACGCCTGCAACTGACGTCGCAAAAACAAAAACCACCACTGGTTTGCAGCAGCCTCACACCGGACAGGCAAATTTTAATTGTTCATACTGTGGTCTTCGCCACTCTCCCAGCAAATGTCCAGCTTATGGCAAAGCTTGCCAAACTGCGAGCGCCGCAACCACTTTGCTCAGGTCTGCCGGCAAGCTAAGCTTCAAGCTGCCGATCACATTCAGTGTGAAGATTTGGCTGGGGTTGCGTAATGTCTCGTAGCCCCGATCGATTCTTCGCACAAGGTGCATGAGACATCCTTACGCGTAAAGTTATTATGGTGGATAACCGTTCTCACCCTCATTCAGTGCTGTGCATTGTGCAAGTTATAGGCATTGGTGCTTACCGGTAAGTGCCTATATTGCCTTTAAGGCAGCTGTGTCCAACCCGCGGCCCGCATGTGGCCCAGTCGAGGGTTTTGTGCGGCCCAGTTTAGTTTTTTTCTGTGGCAAAAGTATCCTACCTACTGACAACCTGTCCTTGTTTTGGTAATTTTTAATTTTACATTTTTGATGCAAGTGGTCCTCTGTGCCACTTTATCACGTCTGTTACCATTGCAGTTAGGATTCGAACACTTTCAGTATATTCGTTTAAGCTAAATTATTTTGCTAAGATCAAAGCAAGTTATGCAATGTGCGGCCCTCAATAATATGTCATTCAATGTGCGGCCCTCGTCAAGATAGTGACATACTTTTTGGCTCAGTAAGCCATTTAGGTTGGACATAGCTGCTTTAAAGCAATTTCAGCAAATGTCTTTACCGCCTTTGCAGCCATCTAATGTTGAGGTACACGCCTTTGGCAATCATATTTTTAACCCTTCAGGAAAGGCAAAAGTCAAGAGTCTTACTTCTGACCCAAAACTCAGAAAAATATTCCTTGTGATGTACGGAGTTATTGGCCCTCCAGAGACACTTTACCTACAGCACATGAGATTGTTTTTCATTCTGATCGCATTGTGATTCCTGTAAGCCTTCGGTCGCACATGCTGAACCTGATTCATGAATCGCATTTTGGGATGGAAAAGTGCAAGGTCAGGCAGCTTGTTTACTGGCCCCGAATGACGGCCAATATTGAATGCACTATTTCTGATTGTGATACTTGTGCTACGTTTCAGCGCAGCCTTCAGCGGGAACCCATGATACCTCACTCTATTCCGACTAACCGCTTTGAAAAGGTTGCCATGGACATCATGACTTGGTGCGGCCAAGATTACCTTGTGGTGGTTGACTATTGCTCCAATTATCCCGGAATCATTTCCCTTACAAGACAAAATGGCAAAAACTATTGTTAAACAAAAGAGAGCGTCTGCACCCGTCATGGTATACCAGTGGAACTCGTGTCAGACAACATGCCGTTTCGAAGCAAATAATTTTTCGACTTCACCCAAGCATGGGGCACAAAAGCTGCCACTTCCAGTCAAACTTTTTCTCAGAGCAACTCAGCAATGGCCAAGCCGAACGGTTTGTGCAAACTTTGAAGCGCATGCTCACCAAACCACAAGCTGGCCGACTAGATCCCTATCTGGCTCTTTTGAACTACTGTAACTCCTCATACCCGGTCTTTCTTACTCTGCAGCACAGATGGTCATGAGCAGACGCCTTCGTAGCAAGGTTCCAGCAGCGCCTCAGCTCCGTGTGCCATCGGTTGTGGATGCTCATCCGTCTTTACTCAACAGACAACAACGCCAAAAGCAGTACTACGACCGCGGCACCAAGCCTCTGCTACATCTCAAAAAAAGAGATGGTGTATGGTACAAACAACGCAATCAGCGGCAGAAAACAACCGTCATTTAAGGGTGCCCAGAACCTCGGTCATGTTGGATACAAACTGAACACGGCGTCCTTCGTCGAAAACATATTGGTGAAATTTTTCCACTGCAAAAACCATTGAAAGCATCTCTTTCTCAATTTGAGCGTAATTCACCTCAGCAGCTGACATGGACCGGGATGCATAAGCAATGGGACGATTACCTGAAGCAGGCCAGCATCCAGGTCAGAACACGAGGAATCCGACTGTATGGTGACTGGTTTGGTAGGGTCAGAAAAACCCAGGACTGGTGCGTATACCAACGCGTTCTTTATCTCTAATAATACGTGGTCATGTAATGCAGTCCACTTCCAATCGCTTACTTTCTTTCGGAGAGTCCGCAGAGGCAGGGCCGGCCTTAAGCCGATGCAACCGATGCAGCTGCATTGGGCCCCGCGCCATGGTGGTTGGGCAGGTTGTTCATATTTGTCAGATGTTCCTTGCGCTCGAGAATTGTAGAAAGGATTATAAACAGGGCTACCGTATCGTCCTTATTTCTAAAATTTGTCCTTATTTTGAAGTACTACGTCTTAGAAAATATCACTGTCCTTATTTCTAAGAAATGTCCTTATTTATGACTTGCGTCCTTATTTTTTCTTATTTTCTATAGTGTAACAATTTTAAATAAGTAATATCTGATAAACATACACACCACAGTACCGTGTTTCCCCGATAATAAGACTTACCTGATAATAAGACCTAGCGTGATTTTTGAGGATGATTTTGATATAAGCCCTACCCTTAAAATAAGCCCTGTTGGACTGGTTACGACAAAACTTCCCTAGTATCAGCCAATCACATCATTCGACGCAAACACTCGTCATTTCCACCCATTATGAGGCCATTATTGATATGCGTGCGAAAACGAGTCACGTGGTACTTCCAACAACCAAGAGGAGAGCTCGCTCGCTCGAAGTCATTTTGCTGGTCATTTTAACCAAAGCATGTTAATGATAAGTAAATGTAGATAGTTTTTCGTAATTTCTGTTTATTTAGAAATATCTTCATTTTCACTTTGTAACTTCATTTTTTTATATATCAGAATAAGACATCTCCCGAAAATAAGCCCTAGTGTAAATTTCGGAGTGAAAATAAATATAAGCCCTGTCTTATTTTCGGGGAAACACGGTATTTCTATCTCATCGTAAGCATGTTGTAATCAAGGCTATCTGCCGTAATAAAATTAAAAGTAGTATAATCTTGCAGCACAGAGACCTAACGCACTATCAGGTACTGTTAGCACCGTAAGCTGCCTAGGCTGGTTAGGATTCTTAGAAAAGCTGATTTTGCCGTGAAGGTTAAGCATTTAATTGATTCAAGGAATAGGCAAGCGAAAAATGCGTTTTCCGTAACGATTACAAGAAGGAAATCGAGCATAAGACATTGCTGAAGGAAATGGTTGCTGGAGATAAATACGCAAATATATGATCTGATGTTAGTCATGCAAACAGAAACAATTGTTTTATTTTAGGCAATAAAATCAATCTTCCTCAGCCGTCCTTATTTTTCGTTCTAGATCGATGGTAGCCCTGATTATAAATGTCATTGTTAGCCTATAATAATCTCTTTTAAATGAACCATGAATTTCCTCTAATTATCTGAGTTTATCAAACGTACTCAATTCTCATGCTAGAGCGTTGTATCTGCGTTCCACCATGTCCCACTCTTTGTGGATAGAATTTGCTTCTTACTAGTGCCAGTTAGGACTGCAGTAGACCTACAGCTACTGCAAATAAGGTGTGTAGTGATTCAACTCGCAATGAACCGGTCAAAACGAATGTCTGTCATATTAATTTTGATGGCAGTTCTGCTAAGGTAACGTTGTTCAGTTCCCGAAAGATTCTTCCTTTTTTTGAAAGTTTTTTGTTGGTTGCGGGTCATCTGCATTTTAACAAAGGCTTGCAGTTTTGCTTCATGGAAGATTTTGACATAGACTAGATCAGTGATTCGTAACCTTTTCTCTACCACGCCTCCCTTAAGTAATTGTGCTGTGCTTCAAGCCGTCCTGACTTTAAAAATGTAAATTGGAGGAACACTTTCCTGTTCAAGGGCTTTCCATGTTGTAGAACGCATACAAGGGCTCGCGCCCCAATCAGTCCCGTCGCCACGGGTTTTTTCGGGGGGCTTAGGCCCCCCAGACAAAGCTCCAAGCACCTCCAAATTGAAATATGAAACACTATAATCAGTTGCATTTTTGTCAATTTTTCGATGTCAAGCCCCCCCGGACAAACGCAAAGCCACCCCGCAGAAACGCAAAGCCCCCTATTGAAAACTTTCTGGCAACGGTTCTGGCCCCAATGGCAATTTATTGACTCCCCCTGGGGAGACGCGCTCCCGGTGAAGAACCACTGGACTAGATATTTTAATATTTTCTCAAAATAAAATAAACTGTACCACATTGAGACAAACGACAAAAGATGAGAGGTTGATCCCGCGGAGGCCAAAATTCTCATCCAAACCACGGCAAAATTTTGTGAAGTGTTCGCACTTAAATTTGCTTTCTTGTCTTTGTCCACAAAGTTGTTCCGCGTTATTTGTCGGTCGTACAAGTAAATTATTATTTGCAGCCCCACCAAACTTTTATTGTGATTTGCTTGTTTGCGAGCGTAAATCGGTAGAAAAACCACCACTTCAAAGTCCAAGTTCATAAACGTAAAAGACACTTAAAGCTACTCTGCAGCTTAACTAGGCAAGGCAAATATTGTGAATGTCACCCAGCACACTCGTTCCTGTTTGTCAATATATTGGGCTGCTATATGCTTTTACTTCATTAATCAACCATGCGCATTATATTGCGTTTGATAAGTGTTCTGCATCTGTGACGTTGTAGTTGTAAAACCTTTCTACATTACAGTTCTAATTCAGAAAAAACAGTTTGCATTCCAGGTCCATGCATAATAAAGCATAATAATAAGTAACTATAAAATTGGGCTTTTGAGGAACTTTGGGCTGATGCATGGGTTGCTCTCTTGTGAAGTCAGTTTTTTCGTGTATTTCATCATAAAGCGTATAGTTGGTCTTGCGCCCATGTTTCACGAACGCGTCTGCCATTGTGGTTACCGAAAGCGAGATAAGTAATCAGTTCATGTTAACAGTTTTCTCCAAGTCCGTTGTTCTTTGAACGAAAGTTCCGTTCAACAAGAGCGAAGTAATTGTATTTTAAGTTCAATTCGCTTGTCAGTTCGGTTTGGTTGACGTAACTTTGCACTTGCGCTCGCCGCTCCATTGCAGAGCTTCCACTACAAATTTCGGCTTGATTACGAGTGGTAGCGGTACACTGTCTAATGTCCACCACAGCAGAATGCTATTAGTCATCATAAACATGCGCGTAGCTGGGGAACACATGATCTATGCCCACGCCCCGTAAAAACTGTTGTTTTATCATGTAGTCTACACACGGATAATATCCAATTATAATTGCCCTTTTTTTCTATATTCATATAGTCATTTTGCTAAAATATCTTCATCAAAAAGGCCATATCACGGTTGACTGACCATGATGACGTAATAACACCGCTGGTCAGAGGAGTCCCGCGACTAGGTCTTGCATTGGGCCCCGCACCTGCTAGGGCCGGCCCTGCGCAGAGGAGCAGTGATGGTAGATTCTTTGGGAATGTACCACGACTGATATCAGGGTTGCGGAGTCGGAGGTAAAATATACGACTCCGACTCCAAACTTTCCAAAATTTCCGACTCCTTGACATAAAGGGCATGAAGTTTGGCTGCTAACAATTTTGTAGCAATTAGCAATCAATGGAAATCGTAGTGAACAGCGAGAAATCTGTTTCAACAAATGTTTCAAAAGAAATTGTACCATTTCAACAGGAATTCCCAATTTAGGAGTGTAATGTAAAAATGATCCAATTGGACTTCCGGAGTCGGAGTCGGACAAAAAAATCCGACTCCGAGGCCGACTCCTAGTGTTGTTAGGAATCCGACACCGACTCCGACTCAACCCAAAACCCCCGATTCCTTACAACTCCGGCTCCGACTCCGCAACACTGACAGATATTGGGTCATATCTACCAAGCGTTGGAGCGAGGGGACATCGTGGGGTGAAGGCATGTTGGTGATGGCCTTCACCTTGTGAAGGTCAGGTTTATTGTATTTTATTCATTAACAAACAGCCAATGATGGCAGTCCAAAGCCTGAAGAGGTCATTGGCAACGCAAAGATTAACAACAAAAAAGGATGCACATACACACACAAACAAAACAGTACAAACAGAAAATATGGTTGATGGTGAGGTTATGTTAGAAGGATGGTTGTTTAGACAAAAACAGACACGTCTGCTTAAACAGGCATTAAGACGGATTTTTAGATAGTTTAGGATGTCCAAAGAGCAGTATTTTTAATAGTTCAGTGTGATTTAGTGTAGTAAATTCAGTGTATAGTAAATTCAGAGATGTTTTGTTCAGTCAGGTTTCAAGCCTTGTGCAGACACAATGTGAAAGACTTTTACATAAATCATTTCACTAAACCACAAAATTGCGTTCGTGGCTGCCATGCTTCAGAACAAACCTTTTCTAGTTTGACAGCACCGTTTACAAAACATTTCCAACATATGGTAAGAATTGACTGTTATGAGCAAAAAGGTAACTAAACACTGTTCACTCGCCACTGTCTTACAAATATGTTTTTTGCCTTAAGGTTGAATTCAGCTCGACGGTGGTTGAAAAGCTACTGTACAGTGAAACGAGCTCTTTGTTAACGTTGTTCTGCTGTTTATCTTGGTCTCAGCAAACGAACGTGCTTTTCGGATCAACACACTTAAACTGTTTGGGTGTCGTTTAAGAGCCATCATTGATTCATTTGCTTGTTCAAATGTTTTGTCCTTTTGTTGGGTGTCTAGTCTTTCCCTGTTTCACAAAGTCTGATTCTTTATAAAAACTTTTTCGTGTGGTGTTGAAACAAGAGCAGGGCAATGCCGAGTTACATCTAAATACAGCCAAGCAACACGCTTGGATTGAAATTTCTTTTGGTGTTGGGTGCAAACCCTATTTACAGACGAATACTTACAGGACCAAAGACTGGATGATTGGTTGTCTAAGATAATCACGTTATGCAAATCTTGAATGATAACCATCAAGTTGGTATAATCACAGAAGCGTCAATACTACATGGGCTGGTGGAAAAACGTTTCCGGACCGAGAATAACAGCACAGGTGTTTTCCGCTGCATTAGAAGACAAAGCGCATATCAATGTTTCAAACAACAACTTGCAACTTGCGCGATACCAGTTCCAGTCGAAGCGGATCTTAAACTCCTGGGCTATAAGCACCAAAATACAGGAAAAGATAATAGGCCTAAGCACTTGCAATGCTTCATTGCTTTTTGTAGACCTATCCTCGTCGAAAGATTGTAAGTGCTGTTGACACAAATTTATTTTTGTTTTGATGCCCTTGCAGCGATGTCTGTTATATGACACAAGTAAAATTTTTGATGCTGTACAGTGTACACGGCTCAGTGGCAAGCATCGTAGAAGACTATTGGGGATTCCGCCAAGTGATAGTTCAGTGACGTTCTCTTTCGGCAGCTTGTCGGGTAGTTGGTCCACAGTTCACTATCCTGAATTTTCTGCCCTAGATTTGTATGGCGAAAGGTAATCTGATAGTCGAGCAGCGTAGTATGTTTCAGACCAATTGTTCAAATTTTCATAAAATCACCAAAATTGGTACACATGTATATTAAAGGCATTCCAAACATTTGTAGATATGGAGCAACTCAAGACTGCCTTAGTCAGCTTCGGCGACCATTTTCCAAAATGGCCGTCATTTTGCTGTACGTATACCCCTAACCTATTCTGGTCTCTACTGTCGAAATTTTACTCTTCTTCCTGTAAAAAAGCTTTTTCATAAAGTGTTTGCGATATCTAGCTCCTATGTATTTTGGTAATGTGACCAAATGTTTTCAATTTTGGCTAAAGGGAAGGTCTAATACGAGAGATACATTTTATACATATTTTCGAGCTATATTATAATGATCGAATGACCGTTGATAAAAAGTAACATCATGGGCTTCTCTTGTTATAATTCCGAATCCTGTTCATTAAATTTATTTTCTGCGCAAAAAGCTTTCTTTTGTTGCAAAATTTGAATACCAACATAATCATGTTCTTAGTATTTTTACTGTAGTGCTGATTTCAGCTTTGGACAAATAAATAAGACTTACAGTTGAGCACAAATTGCCACATGAACTACATACTTAATTCTATTATGAAAAAGAAAACGAAAATAATGTTAATAGCATTCATTTTGAGGCGGCCACTCTTTACTTCCATCATACAAGGACACATGGTACACAAGCAACTACGTACGGTGAGCACAATGTCACCTTTTTAAAGCAGATGTATTTAGCTCTAGCAGCTTTTCGAAGCCTGAGGGAATGTAGTCCATAGCGGTTCGTGGGAAGCATATTCTGTTTGTCGCTGGCTCCAGCCTGTTGGTGTCGGAATCCGCGGGTTGTGCGACCAAGGCCTGCCCCCCAGACATAGCCACCTTGGAAGACTGATCTTTTCACATGTAGTTCCAACGCATCGCAGGTAGATGGGATTCGCTGGACGGTGTTTCTCTTGGCGAAGAGTTTCTTTCCTGACCTCATTTAACGTCCAAATATGAACTGGTACGGCCATATCGGAGTACGACAAAGCCTTCCGTGCGTGGCATTGTCATCCTGAATACTGACTGATTCAAGGGCGTACGCAAGGGGGTGGTTTGGGTTAACCCCCCCCCTTTGAATTTGCTATGTTACAAAAACGTCATTACTTATGCAAAGGAGTTTGTGTATGTTTTCGTACATTTTTTGCTTGTTTGATGTC
>JGI24158J21664_10005511_pt1 | contig 16550 bp, 9 predicted proteins | sample Ectturendosymbi3_FD_21664 | JGI IMG/M metagenome (IMG submission 21664)
AACCTTCCGGTTCCTTCAATGCCCTGGCGTCCGTGCACTAATTTGTGTTTTTTTTTCTAGCTGAATATTAATTATCGCCAAATAAACTCAACTCAACACAGAGAAATGGGGCACGAAACTAAAGAAGTGGGAGCCATGCCAACTTACTATTGCCTAACTTTTGTGAGTTGCAAGCCTTGTCTTCTGAACTTTCAGCGTTTTCAAAGTTGTGTATCATGAACACCCTTTTGCATTTTCTCCTGCTATTTCAGTTATGCCGTAGTCTCAGGAACATACCCTTGGGTGTATCTTAGGTAAATCAAAAGTGATTATCACGGTTGGCTGAGTATGATGACGTCATCAGGGGGCCCCTCTTTTTTGTCTTGCCTCGGGCCCCCCCAACCCTAAACCCACCACTGATAATAATGATATGCCTTAAAACTGCTCTCTGGCATTTTATGTCTTTTTTGGGATAAGGTCTGGCTTTTTTGGTGAAAACAAGTTGGCAAACCTGTGGTAAACTTCGTTCAAACACTACCTATTCCAATTAGTAGGCCTACAGTAACAGTGTGAGTGTAATGTAGTAAAAGCTTCTGGTTTTGTGCTTAACAATACAGACAGAGCATTTTCGAAAAAGTGTCATTTTTATTTTCAAACTTGTGCAAGTTTTAGGTTGAAAATTACTCATCAGGCTATTATATGCTGTTGATAATGGCTTCTGTTCACTCTGTGGTGCTTGTACGAAGCCAGCAGTCAACTAACCAAGAATTTTCATGTAAGTACAGCTCATGTTCTTCTTGGGAGTTAGTATTTTGAAATGCTTCGTAAGCGTTCATTGTTTTGTAGGCTAGAAATACTACTGAAGGCACACTTGACCTATTACTTTACTGTATTTGAAATACAAAGAGCCATTGAACCAAATAATGGGAAAAAATCAGGCGCAAAGTTCATACAAAAACAGAGCAGGCAGGAAAAGGAAGGTGACAAAAATATTTACAGAAATAATACATATAAGGGGCGGAGAATAATACAATTAGAAAAAGGTATAAAACAATTGTTTTACAGTACATTCACAACATATAGATCAACATAACACAGGTGATTGTGGGCAAGCAATGGGTGAAGAGTTGAGGCATGTACAGATGGGCAGTTGAAGCAAACACACAGGTGAAGGAAACGAACAACAATAAGGGTCGTGAGGCAGAGAGCAATGCAATTAGATAACATAACATTTCATTACAAAATCAAGTATCAAGGGTAGCAAACAATGTTTGTACATGTAAATTGTTAAGAAATAACAATTTACACACGGACCATAATGGGGTGAGTTCCACAGATAAGTTATGATCAACCTGATATGCATGGTGTCACAAAATGATGTTGAAGAAACAAGAGCATGGACAGATCACAGTAATATTAGCAGCGAACTTTAATCCAGCAAGTGTTGGATACACGAAATATAAAAAATGTTTAGTAAATGAGAGTAGTATTTAGTTCTAGAAAAAAAGCAGTTTCACAAAAACTCACGACTTATGTGGACTAGCCACTTATTTCAAAGATATAACTGGTGTCATGTCATTGACACTGCACCTCAGCTTTACATGATTGTGGGCCTAGGGCAGGGGTCGGGAACCTATGGCTCGCGAGCCAGATGTGGCTCTTTTAATGATGACAGTTGGCCCGCTGGATATTTTCTTTAAACGATTGTTACGAATAAAACTTCTGCAATTTTCCATCTGCCAGACTACAAAGGCATAAGCAACACCATGCAGCACCAGAAGTCACATTAACAGTAAGAAGCATGTTATTAAAGAGAAAATTCATACATTTACCATTGTTTAAAAGTATTGATTTTGCATCAAGTGTTGAAAAATATTATATGACTCTCACGGAAATACGATTAAAATATATGTAGGTTTCATGACTCTCTTAGCCAAAAAGGTTCCCGACCCCTGGCCTAGGAATTAAACAGAAGTCAATGTCTGTGAGGTCCTAGAGGGGGACATCGCTTCATTTGCCTCAAAATCCTCGTATTAAAGTGAGGGTGTTCCTCAATAGGGGAAATCTGAGCTTTGTCCTTACGTATGTCATGACAGATGCATATGGTTCCCAGCGTATTTCAGCTATTTTTTCTGCCAGTTTTTTGTTCACTCTGGTGCTATCCCTCTACTTGTTGTAAAGACAAGTGGATTGAATGAAGACTTCTCAATGTCAATTACTCTTTGGTTATGCAACGTATATACTCACTTATTAGCCGTACTTTTTTACCTGGAATATGGCCTGTATTTTGCCTGCGGCTTATATGCACAACATACCCAGAGGGACAAAGTTTTTGCATGAGCTATCACCGCATTTCAGTCATCCAGTCGAACCGCAAGTGCCATTTGGCAATGGACAAAAGTACGACGATCAACGTACTTATAGACGAACTTCCTTCTTCCGACAAAGATTTCTTAGGTTTTGAACAATAAAATTGACTTTCATTACATTTGCCTGTAAAAATCAATATTTTGTGGTTGATTGATTGCGCAGGGTCTTTACCGGTGAAAAGGTCAATTGACTTCAAGCGTATTCGTGAATTACCCTCGATTCTCGGTGTATCATACTATATGGCTAAAATTTCTGCTGCAGCTTATCTGCGCATGTGGCTAATAAGCGAGTGTATACGGTACCTTCTCCTTTGCATGTTGTTGATAGATCTCTGCTAGGGATTTCCAAGAATATGACTGTGAGGTAGGATGTGTGATCCTTATGTCTAACAAAGTCTTCTCACAGCTATTCCACAGTCCTCTCGCAGAGATATCCAACCTTGCATTGTCAGCAGTATTGACTTTTCTCTCGCAGTCGTTTTCATTGATTGGCAGAAGTGTGGGTTCCGTCTGAACATCTTGACAGACCTTTTTCATTATCTGTGCCTCAGAGTCTCTGACTCACTTGTGCCTTATTAAAGTGTAACCACCCCGTTTGCATATGAGGCTGTGATCCACAGAGTTTGTCTCTCCACAAGCACAGTGGGTGGGTATGTACTTCACCTTCCATCCATATCTCATGCAGATGGCATCTGTGAATTCTTGTTTGTTTAATGCATATCCAACTGCTTTGATTGGCAAGGCTGACAACCAAGAAGATGCCCCAAGAAGGGCATCGCGAAAAATATCACCCATTGATTTGTGAAAAAGCAGTAATTCAGTGATCGCGGCGTGTGATCTTTTCGCTGCTTGCCAACACTACACATCAATGGAGATTTAGAGTGCAACAGAGAACAATAAAGGTTGCTGCCCACAACAGCTCGCATTGCACCCTTTCTGCTTGTCTTTTCCCATCGCAACAATGCCAGGCACCTGAACATGCATGGATAACTTCTTCACAAATCTCAAACCATATTTACGACCAGCTGATAAACATGTTGTCGTTTTCATGCACTACCATCTTGACATGCGGCTGCTACAAAGTAATCACAACATGTTCTGTGATATTCACATTTTTTCTGCAACAACAGCAGAAGCGTTACTTTTCAGCATCCAAGAGCTGACAATTGTCGAATGCTCAGGCCACGTGCAAATAAAATTTTCCATTGTTTTTTTGTGCAAACAAAATTTTGCGTTGCTTTTTCATGCGAAAATAAAATTTTGCGTGTTTTTTCATGGTAATTTGTTTTTCATGGTAATAAGTTGTAATTTGTTTTCATAGTTCAGTTAATGCAACGAAAGTATCTATGAAGGTTTTATGTATTGAAATAAACAAAATAGTGCTGTAAGTTTTAGTCAAATTGAACCCAAATCGAGTTATTTAGCGATAGGCAAAGCACAGCTGAACGCATGTGCGTTTATGGACGGAGTCAGGAGTTTTTCGGAAAAGCAGAAATGCTGTCTAGGACCAGGTGATATAAAAACTGTTATAACTTTTCTTTACAATTTTTTTATTTAAAACTTGGTAGGATGCTTTGTAACAGCTATAACAACCGTTATTGTGATTTTTACATTTTTCCCATTGTTGGAATAGGTGCAATAAACTTTCCAAAGTCAAAAAACAGCCAATCCACCCTTGTTTTAGGGTGTTATTTCTCTCCAAAAGAAGTGGAAAAATTATTTGATTTTGTTTTTCGTAAACTACACAATGTGACTGATGTTTTTGTGCAGAATTTGTGTTTTTATCGTGCATGGTTTTCTCTACAGAGCCTTTTTGAAACAAGGCCTTGCCCACTCAAGCGACAATGTGAAAACCATGCTGGTGTCCGAGAGCTAGACAGCAACCACAAATATATCGTGGACCGGCAGTTAATGTGTTAAGTTATTGCAAACCAGTGGTTCTCAATCTTTTCTCATGGTAGACCCTTTATACTGTCCCCAAAACAGTTGCAGAACCCATCATCAGCATTTTTATTGTCTCAAAATTTAGCACTTTGGCTCTCGGCCATTGAAGATCTACGTCGGAGGTATGCTGACTACTGTTCTCACCTGACATAAATGTTCCCACCAGTGTGTATATTTGCATTTTCTTTTTGATTTCATTGCTGGAAATAGCATAAACATGTGGTTCTAGACTGAGTTTAAGTAATATTAAAGGTTTTGGAGTGAACATCCAAAGTCTATGTAGTCCAGAGACTGTTTAAAAACATGGTACTTTTGAGTTGGTCCACCTAGGTGGGAATAGGTCCACTGGGTCAGGACTGCAATTTGTGTGAAAGAAGTACTTTGATGTGTTTCCAAATGCTAAAGAATGTATTGCAAATGTTTATGCAAGTATATTTAGGCATGTTGATAAAGTTTAATTGCATAATGCCAGAGTAAGGCACTTTTATGTCTCAAAAAAGTGAAACTTTTGCAAAAAAGTGACTCTGGTAGGCTCAGGCCTCAGTGGTATGTTGCCTAAAATGTTTTAGAAATGATTTGGTATGTTGGCAATTGACTAGTGTAAACGCAACAAAACGTTTGCCAGGTTAACCATTTTAACATAAAGCTGGAATGCTTAGCAGAAGGCATTAGAATTTTCTGCCTAAACCGTGTGGAAATGGTGGATATTGTGGCAGGGAAAACACCCGATAATGAAAGTGCTAATTTGGTCACTGTTTAATCAGAAATGCAGTAATGTTCACTTTGCCACATGGCCACAGAGCATAATCCCTAACCTTAAACTTCAGACATTAACCCGTTCAGTCCTGTGAAAACCACGTTTCATGCAGAGCTTTGCAATCCTATAGCCCGCCAGGCAATTGAGCTAGAGAGCTGTTCAAACTGTCTACGGATTCAACAAGTCTTGTAGTCAAAATCGAAAAAACAATTATTAGTTTTTGGTGGGGAGTTTTCGGGTGGGGAACGCCACAAGTGGGTGTGTTTTTGGCTACATTTATCTGGCCCTGGGCCCCAACTTATTGGGCCATTATTATGGCTCAAGATTTTTTCGGAAACTAGGCCAAAATCTGCATCTTTAGAGCCCTTGAATGACTTTTTAGCATATCTGCAGCCGAAATTATGGACAAAACACCAAAAGTTGCATCGCAAGAATTTAGAACTATTTTTTAGGATCGCGCCAAATGGTATTTGCAGACCCCTGTTCTACATAATGTTACAGACCAAGCTTGTATCGGGTTTTGATATGTGTAAATTCATTATTATTGTCTTCAGATGTTTCTGCTCATCAAAGATATGATAGCTCAATGCAAACACATCCTTACGCAAAGCTTTCTCAAAAAAGGTGAGTTCATTTCATATTTTTGTGTGTTGCAGCTATTGCTTGGTTGATTTTCTGGTTCTTCATGAAAAGGTTTTCATGAACAAGCAGTTGTGAATATATCTGCTGCAATCTGTGCAACATAGCTGACTCAATTTAGCTATTTTTCTGCATTTGGTTGTTGAACTGCACACTGGCTGGGGTGACTGGTAAATTGATAGTTGAATTTTTCTTGTTTACAATCCATCACACCAACATATGGATACTTCTATTTTTAAACTTCTTGACAATCGCAGGTTTTGAAAATATTCTCAGCTGTTTTTGTAAAACACCATTTTGTAACTTGTTTGATGTATTGACTGTTTTAGCAGTTTTTTATGTAAGTGTCAAAAGATATCAATGATAGATTGTTCATTGTTGTTAATTTAATTATGAAAGTTTTTAGACTTAGATTTGCTGAATGGCACTTATTCGTTTGTTATACATTTTTGTGTGGTGCAATGTTATGTGACGACTGACATATGTGTAACAATTCAGCAGTATTGAGTAATAAAAAGGTTTCAGTATTGAGTAAATTCAGTGTTTCAAAGTGCTGAGAATTTTACCAGCTTGTTGGTGCAGCGTACCCAGGTGTGCTAGAAATACATCCTCTATTTGCTGAATGGTGGAATCTGCCACTGTCATTCAAGTTTAATGCAAAATCTATCAACATACTGCCAAATGTTGACATTGTTTGTTTCCAGGCCTGTGTCCTTGTTTGATAAAACATATCGACGCACTCCGTCAAGATTCTCCAATCGTAAAGAAAAAAATGTGAGTTCAGATTTGTGGTAACTTTGACCAGAGACATGTTGATGTGATGTAACTTTGTTTTTGCAGGGTAGGGCAGCTATTACAGTTTTTGTCATAGGTTTGTAAAGAAAGGAAGCAGTGATTTCTAGTTTGCAAACAAAGGATTAGGGGCCAAAGAAACTAGGGTGGGCTACAGTGTCTTGCCTGAAAAATTGTTCATGCTCAAAAAGGAGATTTTAAAAAAATTTACACTTTGACTTGAAATGAGTTAAAATTGACATAAAAATATTTTTAAATCTTGACAGTTTTCATATACAGATTTAATCCATGTTTGAAATGAGTTTTGCCCTAAAGCAAAATAGTCGGTTGTAGCCCTCCTGCACCCCCAGCTCCTATGCTTATGTTTACCAGTGCACTGTTGTCCAATGACACACGTGTTTTTCTTCAACATAAAACAAAATATCATATAAAATAATTTGTCAGAGATCTTTTGATAAAATTATTCGGCTTGTGTACGAACGTCATGAGTTGCAACTACAATTCAGTTTCTACCGAAGTTAAGGCAGTGGTTGTAGGTTACCATTTGATGTTCAAAGAAAGCATACAACTGTATCGCTACTGTGTCTGGGATGTCGCTTCACACTGCAACATATTCCCCGCAGGTTATTCGGAAACGAAGTAGTGAAGTTGATAGATGTAGAAACTTGGAACAAAGAGAGCAATACAGGCGACTCATCGAGCAGTATCGGAACAAGTCGTTGGCAGAAACAGAGCTGATTTTTTGTAAACCACTAGCATCTTCTGATGCGACCACTGGAATCCGTCTCAAACCAAGCACTCCCGTTATGATTGATTTGACGAAAAGTTTTCTCAGTTCGTCTGCGAAGGTACTCCTAGATTATTGTTATACTTTTGTATCTGCGTGTATATCCTACAGAATCACCAAGATAGCTGTGATCGTTTATTTTTGGTAACCACTGTTGCTCTGAATGCATGCAATCGTCGAAACCAAAAGCACTGGACATCAGCTCCGTATAAAAAAAAAACTTTGAATGTCAGTTAAAGAACAGGCTAAACGTTTTGAGCTGTGTTAGCGCTTCAAACCACGTGGTTAACTTTAGTAACTTAAGCTAAAGTAGTGATCATGTTATCTCAGCGGTCTTAATCTCCGCGAAGCTAACGGAGATCCCAATTAATATTTGATAAACCGTAATGCGCGGCTAGACTAAAGTAAAACGCGTTTCTAGTCGATTTCGATTCCACATATTTTACGTGGTTACTTTTTGCATCTAAAAGAATGTAAATCACGCGATTTACTGCACTAGTGAAAATTACACACTCAATTTGCATCAGTTTCGACGTAGATACCACTGTGAAGCTTTCAGCATTACCAATAAACTGTACGGGTAAAATTAGTTGCGTGCGACAGCACAAATTTGTGATTGCTTTGCCGCATAGTACCTGGATATTACCTTTTGCTTGGCCTGTGATGAAATATTTGCATTCGTTCCGGTTACTAACTAAACATAATTTTGTGTTTCATCAAAATAGACTAAAAAAGAGACCCGCAAACCAGACACCACAAAAGGTCGGCCAGATATCAGGTGAGATGATTAAATTTCACTGTTATTATCCACTTTTTTACATCTCTCGGAAATGTGTTATTTTTTATATAACCTGATCATGATTTTGTGCGAAATCCAGTTCAACGTTGTTTCGACGCTTTGCATGACGCCCGTTGGTTGTATTACGTTTCTTCGTTTTATGGTAAAAAATGCTTCTGCAAGAATTTTTTTTACAGATTTCAAGATGATCCGTCCAATAAAGTTCAGGCCCTATTGCCTTCGCAATTGGAGTTTTACCGAAACGAAAACGAAGAAGAGACATGTATGCAAAAGCTTTATAATGTGGCGATGTTGCTTGGACTGTAAAGTCGTCCATAATTTAGTAAACTAACCAATAAAAGTCCTCGATCAGGGTAGTAGTCGACTCGTGCGGTCATTGCGAAACTTTACCGTATCAGAGGTTTACAGAACACCAACAAGCGTTGTGCATGAGCGGTGGTTGAAGGTCGCTCGTGTTAAAAGTTGTGCCTGTTCTGTTCATGTCGTAAACATGGCACTACTGTCTGATGGTTGAGGTAACCACGTAGCAGTGTAAGGTTTTCAAAGCAGGAAAATAAAAGAATGGTTGAGCAAATTCAGGCTGTACTTCGTAAAGAAAAAATTAACTGCTCTTGCAACGTTTACTGTAATGGTGATGTAAGAAGTTGGTAATTTTCACCTTTAAAGAGTAAAATGTTAAGTTTACTCAAAATGTTCGTGTTGCACATGTATTTTTGCTTGCACTGCATCTTTTCTCAGATTTGAAAAATGAAGCAAGCTCATTCACCAAACCCGTGTCGCAATCTCAGCTAAGTCTGGACCACTTGTCACAACCGGTCAGCACTTACCTTTGCAAGAATTTCATTCCCGATTTGTAAGTGTTTGTGCATAAAGAACCAGCAATGTATTGGCCAAACCGTGTTTTCAACCATTATGTGGAAATTTCCCGATGTTGCTTTCGGCCAAAGGAAGCAGGTGTTTGAAATCACCCATTAAATACGTTCATGCTGCCCAACGTTGATGTCCAATGAGTCGAAAAAATTGTAGGTGCCACTTTGGCTGCTGCGTAAATCGTCTGAGTTTAACTGAGCCCAGACTTCATTCGTTCTATTCCTGAAGCAAGTTGCTTCGCACTGTTCCCCCGCACCTCCTTTAGTTGTTGGAGACAATTGCTTTGTACGTGATGGACTTGCGGAACGCTTCATTTTGTTAAAGCACAACCTTTTCGCTATGGACGGCCGCATTTCATTAATTTTCATGAACTATGGCCGCCAGTGAGATCAAGATGCAGTAGCCCCGCTGATTAAGCCCGCGGTTAATAACCCCAAAATTGTCCGGTCCGGAATGACTCCATTTATTCCTGTAATAAAAAACTCGCTTTATAAACCCAAAACCCCGCTTAAGAAGCTCAATTTTCGAACACATTTTCATAAAAGTGGGTGAAAAAGCGTCGCAACTCACACTTTGTCTTGCTTTCGACGGTTTCACCAAGGCCTTCTAAAGGGAGTTTTTTCTCTGGAACAGTGGTTCTTAACCTTTTTTCTACCACACCTCCCTTAAGTAATCGTCGTTTGTTTCAAGCCCCCTGACTTTCAGTAAGTTGTAAAAGCAAATGTATTTGTTGGTAAATTTAATAATCAACTTTCCATGTTATAGGGCGCTTTTGAGCTCGCGCGCCCCTGGAAATTTCTTGATACTCCCTGGTTAAGAACTATTTTCTAGAAGGCCTCGGTTTCACACTTCCTTACGTTGCTGACCTAGTTCTTAATTCAACTGTTTCGTCACAAATCGTATATTTGTGCCGGAATCGATAGGCAAAACAACTGTTGCTCTGTAGAATTTATTTTCAAAATGGCGAAGAGACGGGCAGACGTAGTCTTGTATGTCTAAGAAACTTGTTAGTTTAGTAAATTATCTAGCACTACCAAAATGCACTGGACTGGAGCCGAGACGATTTGACAAAATGCATGAAATAGAAAAATTGAACGGCCATCTTCGACAATTTATACGCCACCAATGAGGCAACTTACTTTCGATGTTTTTGCACGGAAAGGAATATTGTTGTACTGTAATAAACAAAGAAAATTGCTCATTACCAGTGCTGTTTAGCGGTAGTACAGTCGGCCATACTCATTTATGCGCATGAGAGTGGCGAAAATTTGTCCCCCAGTTAATAAGCCCAAGATGTCCGGTCCCGGATTGGATTTTATAAGCGGGGACTTTTTTTCAATGTTATTCAATTGCTTCTGTTCTACCTCCACACACTTCGCCTAGCTTGCTATCATAGGTCTGTTTGGCTGTCTTTCTACTAAGTATTCTCATCCTTATACAAGAGTTTTTATTAATGCACCACCGCCATAATGTATATTTTAAGTTAGATGTGCATGGCCGCATAACTTTTTATCGAAGGCATCAGGTTGTGTACCCCCTATGTTAGAGCATATGATAGACTAAATTAAGGGCATGGATAGCAAGGATTATCGGTTTTGTTGGTCGACATGAAATTTGCGTCCTGATTAACGTAAAAATAAGCCCTGTGTGAAACCCATCGATGGTTGAAGATTGTTTTTCTAGGGAGTGCAGTAGCGTTTCACAATCACAATTAGGAAACGTTCCTGCTGACATCGTTGTGATGAATTATGACAAAGTCTTAGAGATTCTTGAGCCTCAACTCACACAATGTCGTTGTCTCGATCGTGCTGGGTGGATCTTAAATCTCTTCCATAAGGGCTTGCATCAATGCCGACAAATCATGGTTTACAAAGTTTCGTTGATTTTGTTTTGCGTTGTTTGATTCGAAACGCTTCAGCGCACCCAGTGCGTGGTTAGCGTCATGCTGTAGGCGAGTAAAACGGAATGGTCCTGGTTCACTTTTGATTGAAAATCCTGCATTCGTAAAAATAAAACATGGGATTTTGAAATTAGTTGCATTTAATTTTCCAGCCAAGTGTAAAATATCGGACGAATATTAGTCAACTTTGGTTTCGCTCTTTCGTAATCAGTTTGACGTGAATAGGCTGAAACTGAAATAAACTGTACATCCAGAGCTGTGAGGTACAAAATGGACAGTTCCGTTATGAACGCCGTGTTGTCAACACAGTATCTTTAGACACCTTTACACAAGTGATGTGTTAGTAGCAAAGCTATTTAGACTGTTTGACTAAGAACGTTCTTAAATGCTCCAATCAGTTATTGCTGTTTGTCAATTGGTTTGAGAAATTTGCTTGTTATGATGTAGTGATGGAATCTCGAGACTCATTTTTGCGAGTCTCAGTCTTGAATGCTACAGATCTCGGTCACAAGCCTAGTGCCTTGAGATTTTGAATACTGCAACGATATGGCCAATAAAAACTTCTATAATTCAACGTGTTTATGTGTCTGCTGTATCTGAAGGTAAGAAACAACCAAAGCAGGCACGAAAAATGCCAGAAATTCGAAAGAAATTCAACTTCGAAGTGGTGATGATATTTTTTTGAAAATTCTTAGAAACATTTCGGCATAATCCACAAATTTTCAAGTCTCGGTCTTGGTCTCGAATTTTGTACTAGGTCTCGACTGCATCTCTGTTATGATGTTGTATTTGTGATCCTACTTCTCTACACTTGGAATAAACTACACATTGTGCATTTGTTGCGCTTGCAGAGTAAAGGCTCACAGTCGTCACCAGCGTGAACGTCAACGAGAAATTGCTGAGTATGAAACTCGGGCGCGGTTGTTGCGTGAACGCAGGGAAGCGAAAGAAGATAAGTTGTTTGAATTGCTGGAAAGTAGACTGAAAGTGGTGGAAGATGTTATACCAGAATTATCGCCCGTAAGTTTCTTTTGCACAAACCGAGGACTCAAGCCTTTGATTTCGGGTTCCAGAAAGTGCTGAAAACCGTAGCACTTGTGAAGATCCCTGCTGCCAAAATGTGCTTAAGCAGGAAGTTAGCAGGTTAAGTGCTAATGATATTGTTGCGCCATTCGTCTAATTAATGCTGATGACCTGATCTACCTTCACGCAATGTTGGTTCTTCCTGGACAGCCATCTCCATTTTGTCGCAAGTCATTTGCGTTGCCCAAAGGTGGAAATTTCATTCCTGTGCAATTTTCGTTTTTTTTTTTTATCAAGAATTACAAAACGAATATTTTATTTCAATAGGTCTTGCACTTGATAGATCAATCTTATTTATTGGTTTGTTCCTTTTCAGGAAATGGAAGAAGTTGTTGAAAATTCTCTAATTGCCCACCCGTCGCACGAAGTTCTTGCGGAACGTTTTAACATCAGCATAACAAGAGGGCACATGTCAACGCTGTCTGGCTTGAAGTGGTTGAATGATGAAGTGAGTTTTTGCAATCACCTCAGACTTTAAATTAAAGATTGCGGGCACTTGATGATTCTAGCTAGGCAAGGCGTTCACTTTCGCAACGCGGGCCAGCATTATTGTATCCCCGTGCATTTCAGATCATCAATTTTTATATGGAATTAATTGTCGAAAGATCAAATTTAAAAGATGACCTTCCAAAAGCGCACGCAATGAACACCTTTTTTTACCCGAAGCTTGTTCAGCAAGGTTACAAATCCGTTAGAAGATGGACTAAACGTGTTGACGTCTTTTCCAAATCTCTTTTGCTTTTTCCAATTCATTTAGGAGTGCATTGGACGTTGGCCGTAAGTATTGCTTTCCGGTATTGCTTGCTTTGAACATTAGTGTTTTGTCACTTCTCGTGTTGCTATGTGTGAAAAAGCTTGTTGTTGCCGACTTTTTCCACAGGTGGCTGATCTGCGCTCTAAAGAGATTCGATACTACGATTCTATGGGTGGTTCAAACGACAAATGCTTGGCTGCGTTGAAACAGTATTTGGCCGATGAACATATGGACAAAAAGAAAGCCGCCTATGACGTTTCTGAATGGAAAACAATTAGCCTTCCAGCAAACGTAGGGTTGTTGTTACACTCATAAAAACAATTTTCTTAAAAACATAAAATGCGCCGAAGTTGGTGAAGGCTTTTTTTCTCATTCTATGTGTTGTCTTTTTACATTGCAGGATATACCGCAACAGATGAATGGATCAGACTGTGGGGTGTTCGCATGCGCGTTTGCCGAGTTTGTCAGCCGAGACGCTGCTTTGACATTCACTCAAGAGCACATGCCCCTGTTACGGCGAACGATGGTGTGGGAAATAATAAACAAGGGTCTGGCCAGATGACAAGCGTAGATGTTAAAAGCCATTTGGAAAGCTTTTACTGAAGAGAGGTAGGGGCTGGCACTCGCTGGCCCTGTGGACGAAGCAAGCCGGAATAAGTTACTCCACAATTATGCTAAATACAAGCCGCTGGGTTCGAAAGAAATCCCGTAATTACTTTTGAGTCTACTAATGTGTGCATTTGTTTGATCCCGGTTGTGTAGGATGTGGTGGGTTTGGAATGATACTGGCCGATCTTCGTGGGGTCTTTCTTCCTCAAGAACGTCCAGAAAATGATCTCCGTTCAGTTGCGTCTCCACTTACCTGAGAAACGCGTTGCGCTGAGGTTGTGCGAAGAATGCCGTTTTCAAGGTTAATCCTTCGTTTTTATATATTTGCTATTTATTCTGGATTTAATACGATCTTCAAGAAATAGCGTCCTTGCGGGAAAGTGGCCATGAAAACATATCTAACGTCTTCTACAGTCAATTAGTAATTGTTTATTTGCTTTTTTCTCGGAAGTGGCATAAACGTCTTTGTAACGTATTGGTGTTTGTTCAGTGTTTCCCTACATGTGAGTTGTTATCCACGTCTTGCGCAATACTTTATATTCGCCATCGAAGAGCTTTGTTCTGTATCAAAAAGCGTCAGCAGAAAATGCACAGTAAGCACAACGCCATGTCACTCACTGGTTGTTAAGTGTCCGATCATATCTGCGAAGCACATGTCTTACAGCTAGGGACCAAGTTTGCTAAAAACCTTTGGTGGGACAGAATTTTATTGTTTGCATTTCGATGACGTCACCATGTTCACTCAACCGTACTATAACGTTTTTGTAAAATTGGCAGAATGGAGTGCAAATTATGGAAATGATATATTTTGGGGACCATGGCCCAAGTGACCCCATGGCTACGCCCATGGTGGTGGTGTAGCAATTGGTATTGTACAATGGTGCTATATCTAGCACTGCATTTAATATGAAAACACATTAATTCTGAGAGTTGGGCTTAAATAGAGATAACTATACTCAAAAATTGTGATAATTAATGCAAATTTGGTCAGTTCCGAAATAAAATGTATTGCTACTAAAAGCCACAAGATTCTCAATAGAACCACCAAACTACTATACATAGATCAATGCTGTTCTTTTTGCTGCACATGTTGTATCATTGCATAGATCGAATCAAAAACAAATCACAAGAGCTCACATGTATCGTAACATAGATGTATTCAAAAACAAATCACAAGATCTCGCATGTTGTATCGTACACAGATCAAATCAAAAACAAATCACAATATCTCCACGTACCCAGAAGGAATGGAATCGGTTAAAACACAGCTACTTGATGCGGAACGAAATCGTTAAAGTTAATTACCGCGTCGATTCTATAAAAACATTCATCCTCACACTCATCGAGATATGTAGCTAACTTTGAAACATTGCGAAATAGGTGTTCTCAAATCATGGTACTTATCAAAGTGTTTCCACAGGGCTGCTTTATCTTTATCGGCATTAGCCTCAAACGAATTCCATATGCTGCTGCATGCATACCAGCGAGTAGAGAATTTATTTATTGACTGTCCTAAAGTGGGGGCACAAATTCAAGTTCAAAAACTATGGTTGTAGTTTGAATTGGCAACTGTGACGTCACAAGCATGGGAATGTGACGTCATGAACTTGTCAGCATGTTTAAGCAATTTTATGGAATGTGTTACAAGCCTTCAGCGCGTCTATCCAGGGCCGGATTAAATGAATGCGAGACCCTCTTGAACGCTTAGCACTGCAACTGCGAAGCGTTTCACATGCCGACACTTCACAGGCAGTGGTGGTCTTAGCAGTTTGGGGGCCCCTGTCACGGAAGTTTCCTACAAAGCACCGCACAGATTATTGTCTTTTGTCACCATGTCACTTCAACTGTGGTACGACGTTTTTGCATAATTGGTAAAAAGTTACGTTGTATAGCCATGGCCAAAATGAACCCTGGCTACCAGACTTATATTTACCAGTCTGGAGAAAATACTTATATTTACCAGTCTGGAGAAAACACTTCAGCACAGGAAAGCTTGGTATTTTTATTGTGCAAATTTGACTGTTTGAATTTGGTCGCAAATATTTTCTCGACCTTTTGTGAGAATGTTCGGAAATTTGGCCTAATTTGCATTGGACCCACATTCCGGAATTTAAACAGTTTAAATGTTTTCATGTGCACTTTCACTTATACGTTTCCCTTCCTGACAGTTGAAAATATCCAGTTTAACATTCCAATCCAAACCTAGAGAATGGGGATAGGCAATGACGCATAGTGATCATTGTTATGTCACCAATCGATCGAACTTGCAATTTACAGTTCATTTCTTGCACGCGCTAACTGATCTGAACCTTGTGCTGATTCCGCTGAGCAGTATGGCGGATTCATTGATGGGCACGGTGAGATTATTCGACTGGTTGGTCTCCAGGATATTAAAATTAACCCCAGATATTGACGATGGTTTTGAGGAATTGTTTCAGGAAAAATATTTGTTTTGTAAAAATAAAAGCAATGTTTATCTTTAAGCACAAAGCTTTGGACGTTTATGAGAGAAGTCGCTTGCCCATCAGCGTATCCACCTTCGTTCGTTCGTCTTGCACAAAAAAAACAACACAAATTACTGCCGTCTCATACCTACTACATCAATACGGTGGAGTGGTAACTTGTATCTTGCGTAAAAACTTAACACATCCATCCTGTTATCAGTATAATTGAATAATACCTGAAGAAAATGTAGTAGGCTAATAATACCAACATTTATTTTCTAAATCTCTGCAGGTACAGGCCAAAGGAAAACAATAGTGGTTCAAGAAAGCTTCCCTAAAATTATTTAAACATTTAGTTCTGACTCAAACAGAAACTGAAAGCAATTGATGTAGCATTGCATTAGCAGCTATTGAAGCATACAGCAGACCATACAAGTACACACATATACGTTGGTTTTTGCAATATAATTCTCTCAAGCAAAGCCAGTTTCTCACTTAAATGTTTGAACAATGGAATTTGTAAGAACTTGCTGTTTTAGAATTTCATTGTCCAAAAGTACGGACAAACATGCCTTTCATCTCCAGTAAATACTTTTGAGAAAGAACAAAGCAACCATAATGTTTGATGAGACTGGATGAATGAAGTATGCAGTCACTAGCGTACGGGGGGAGGGAACTGTGCCATGCCCCCCCTCAGACCTTAAAAATAAAAAATTGTGTAAACAGTATTCGGCAGTGTATACCAAAATGTTTAATTTTAGGCGAATAACACTATTTTGTTCAGAAAAACGCCTCTCAAAGCACAAAATGACTATATTTTCTAA
>JGI24158J21664_10005514_pt1 | contig 16545 bp, 11 predicted proteins | sample Ectturendosymbi3_FD_21664 | JGI IMG/M metagenome (IMG submission 21664)
TCGCTAATGGTTGGCTTAGTGCATGCGATGGCTTTTATGATGCTTCTGCTTGTTGGCTGAGTCATATGAAACAATAAACCATTGACCATTGACCATTGACCACCTCTGGTTTAGGCAGAACCCCTGGCAGCCGCTCTCGGAACCCTGAGGTTCTGCGAAACCCCGGTTGAGAAACACTGCTGTAAGGTAATCGTTGAGCCCAATTGGTATTCTAGTCTAGTAGTCATATCCTACACATGGTGGTCGATGGTGAGTTTTGATGGCAAATCCCACACCAGCTTCCTGACGATCACCAGCCAGCGCTGCAGCCACTGCAGAAGGTGTAGAGCAGTAATAACTGTGTTGTACCAGAGTAGCTCCCTGGCCACAAGTGCAGTTCTCCATGCGGGTGTTTTAGAGTTTGGGTTATCAAGCAAGGTTCGTACATTCCATGCAGTATTTTGAAGTTGCAAATTTTAATTTTTCGACCACGTAATGCAATCCCCTCTAACTGCGGTCTACAGGCTAAATCTAATCAAGGTTTGATGGAGCAGGCTACTGCATGTTTATGGCACCTTTTCTAGCCCCATCCTCAGGCTGTGGAGACAAGCAAATCATTCCTGAAAACGGGCTGCTAGGTCACTCAGGGGACTGCCAAACTTCACTGCCGCCCTGGATTCAGTGATAGTCATAGTGGGGAGTAACTTTATGACCTGAGTCACCTGTGTGCAGGTTCACAACTGCAGATGTTGGGTATATCCTCACCATCTGGTTCGCCGATTCTTATCACCACAGAACTTCTGGCTGAAACAAGAAACATGACTTGCGCAATATTTTGTTTAAAGTGAGGGAGGGCTGTGCAGGATTCCAGCTTCACTCATCCTAGGCTGCATGATCCACTGCCAAAACTGAAGACAAGGTCAAGACGACTGGATAAGGTCTGGGGAATGGGGATGCAGCAGGATGACCATGACATTCTTTGTATCATAACGTGCTCTTTATCCCTGCAACTGCATTGTTGAAAGCGTTATTGACCCATAGCTGAGGCCCTAACAGATGGTACTGCCTTGGGCCAGTGCAAACCTGGGTGTTATATGTAAATTAAGGGGTAACTCCACATTCTCCAGAACTCTAGATTTTCCCAAACTGAAGCCTTTTCCATCGGGGTTGCAGTTTTATGTCATACCCAGGACACAAGTATAAACACCACTGCTATCCTTCACAGACAAAAAAACTGGTAGAAGAGCTAATAATGCTGAAAATGCAATGCCATGTTTTTTCAACCTCATCTTGTGACACCATGTGTCATACATTTGGGACATACTTTCATCAATGGTACTCACTCCATTATGGTCTATGGGAAATTGTTTCACTTTTTCCCAATCTGTGTGGATGAACATTGTTTTTCTGTCTTTGTTATTTGCCTTTTTTATGAAATAACTTGCTTCTAAAATGCAGTGTAGTGTTTTAATGCATGATTATCTGCTTCATAACCCTTATTGTTGCTTCTTTCACATATGTGCATGCTTCACCTAGTAATCTGTACATACTTCAACTCTTCACCCTTTGTTCCTGTATTGCTGCTTCATGTCTTCATCCTGTTGCTGTATGTGATGTTGCTATTGCTTTTTTATTGGTGTTGTTGAACCATATTGAACAAGTGTTTTTCATTATCCGTCACCAAACGTTTTGTACTGGTGTTCATCTTGTCCTACTCCAACTTTTCCTTTAACTCTGTAATACATGTTGTTCAATTAAAATGTCATGGGATTATTATTCCATTCATATTATATAATGGACATGTGTGTATATTGTTTCTACCTTGACCTGCATTTTTTCATTTATAGTTTACATTGTCCCATTGATTTTACTGTTACTCAATGAATGTATGTTGCCACCTCATCTTGTTAACTGTTGGACTGGACTTGGATTTGGAAAACCTAATTCCATTCATCTTTGTCCTTTTTCGATACTTGACATACATGATGTATCGTCATATTTGTTGTGGATTGTGTGCTTTTTTGCTGTATATAGTGTTGATGGTGATATGATGTTGGATATTTTTGCTTACCTGGTGGCCTCCAATACATTTCAAGAGATTGCAACTATTTTATCTAAAAACCAAGATGGGTGTAAAGCAAGGTTTTAGTGTATTTTGGTGTAGTGGTCACAAAGCAAGCTCTTTTGTATTTTGAGAGTCCATTCCAGTCTCTCAAAATGCCTTAAAAAACATGCCCAAGAATATACATTTTTATCAGCATCAAGATAACTGCTTTGCCAGGACGTTTATGTAATGCTTTAATCAGAAACAATTTGTGTGCTGTTGTTCAATGATGTGGATCTTCATATGACTTTTCATATGCTTATCACAAATGTGTCTAGCCTTTTACAAGTAGGTTGTTTTCCCACTATGTGACAAAAGCAAATGCACTAGTTTCTGTATTTTTAAGTGTTTTTCCTCTTTTGTTTTTGACTGGAACTATTGTTTACCCTGTGATATATTATGACCAAGCATTATGTGTTCTTTTGACTAACCCGTGTGATATGAAACATGTGTCTGAGCCAGAAATGTGAATGAAGAGAATAAAAAAACCACTGCCTAAATTGGAAAATTGAAAGCTTTACAGCCAAGGGTTAGGGAAACCCAGGCAGAGTTTCATTTTAGCTAGGTTTACATTTTCTCTGCCTTGCTCAGCTCCTTGAACACTTAAGAGGCTGATTGCTGTCATTTATATTCGACCTTGCAGAGCGAAAATATTTTTCCCTGTTTATTGTAGATCCTTACCACAGAAAAAATGGTTTTCATCCAGTTCTTAGCAAAGTTACCTTTATTCCAAACAATTTGCTTATTTTTGTCCAAGGTTAGTGCAGTTGTTACTTAGTGCTTTTCACCTCATGAGGTTTTGCTGCATAGGAAGGTTTATTTTTGGTTTCACAAACCATTTTTCATTTACATTACACAGATCATTTTCTACTAACCTTCATTAGCCCTTGCTTCTGGAATTGTGAGGCACAAATGGTCTATTGCCCATATTTATTAAAATGAAAGTGGTACATCATAGTCATGCTAATGACTAGACCAGGGTCGGCAACCTACGGCCTGCGGGCCAGATCTGGTCCATCAAGGAAAATCATCTGGCCTGCAAGCCCTTGTCAACTTGTACTTGTAGTAGGTTAACTGACTGGCCCACCTAGTGGTATTGTTTTAAGAATCTGCCCTCCTTGCAACTTCTTGTATTGCATACTTATGAGAAACTGCACTATGCTATAAATGTAGTGTATGTCATATACTTTTTTATGAACTGTGAAAATCAGGAGCTAATCTGATTAAAATTGCATAAATTCCTAATTTTTAACAACATCATAAACAGAACAACATTATAAACAGCAAAGGAACGGAACCGTTGGTGGAAAATTAGTATGGCCCGCCATATCTTGCACACTTTGTTTTTGGTCCACTATTACGGAAAGGTTGCCGACCCCTGGACTAGACAAAAGTTAGTTATATTTTGTATGGCAAATATTTTCATATTGCCTCCGGAAACAGACTTAGGCTGTTCCTGTTGCAACCTCTCCGCTGACGTTGCATTGAATGTGCAATTCACCACGAACGGGATGTGCACGAAGAACAACACCCATATGTGGCATGAACAAGCAAAAATAGAGTGATCTTGTCAGGTGTTCTCTGTTGTTGCTTGCTGCCACAGTGTGAAGCTTTGCACACATGCCGCTTGGGCTTTTCGATCGCAAAAAATAGTGCTGTGACCAGGATGTGAAGGTCATGCCAGGTGCAGCCTTCACAAAAAGAATGTGCGATCGGTGCGGTTAATTGTAAAAAGGAGGGGATGTTGTTGCAAACTCTCCACTGGTGTTGTGTTGAATGTGCGATTCACCACGAACGGGAAGTGCGCAAAGAACAACACCCATATATATGTGGTGTGAACAAGCAATAATATAGTGATCTCCTCGAGTGACCTCTAGTGTTGCTTCCTGTGTGAAGCTTTGCGCACATGCTGCTCGGGCTTTTCGATCACAACAGTACATAATAAATCAGCAGTTGAAGAATATTTTTATACAACAATTCTTTAGGTTGTATACTGTCAGGAACTGCCTTGTGATTTGCAATACCTGCAAGTACATGATTTCATGTTTCTGTAGAAAGGTGAATTTTTTGTATTCTTTGACCTCATTTGGTTGACCAGACATGATTTTTGAAAGTATTTCGTTAGCTATTTAAGAATATTCCAGCTTTGACATTAGTTTCACACAAAATACAGGAAACAGTTAAACCACCCACATTTTATTTATGCTGGCTGATGACTGGTAAAATGTTTGCAGAAATTTGGTTAAATATGTATAGTATTACTTCCTCTGTATTTTTCACTCTGTGCCTTCCTGTTGCTGCCTATTTACTGTACAAATTGTTGCTTCCTGCTGTTAGAGAAAGGAAAATTGGAAGAAAATTATTGCAGGAAATAGATGGCCCTCCACCCCATTGGTTGTTTGGACATCTGAATGTGGTAAACTGTTGTTGTAGCTTAGCGTTTTGCCAATGATTTTTATATAGTTGTGATTTTGTTCTATCATGATGATACCAATGATGTACTGTAAGTGAAAGCTGTTTTTTCTTATCAGCTGAAACCAAACCAGGAAGCAATTATGGAGATATGCAAAAAATGCAAAGAGTATCCAAAGATAGGACTTGCTTGGTTTGGACCATTCTTGTCATATGTTATGCTTCACCACCCACATGTCTTAAAACCAGTTCTTTCTATTTCTGGTAAGACGCCATTCTCCAGTCATTTTGTTTAGCTTATGTTGTGTGTGTTTTTGTAGCTTTTGTTTTGAAATAAATGTATGTGAGAACTAAATCTTGTTTAAAATGGAGTCTAAGAACAAACATACATTCTCAAATGTGATGAAAAACAAATGAAAGCTCTAGGTTTTCTGTACAGGCTTTCAAGGAATCAGCCAACTGAGCTTTGATTGAATATCTTTTTGCAATGATTAAAATTTTCAAATATGTATATTCAAGTAAGCTCTCTCCACAAGGGTGGTAAGCCAGGAATCGAACAGCAAACTTTTAATAGAAAATCAATTTCATGTAAAACTACCATGGAAGAATACTAAAATATCTAGTAATTTTTCATAAGTTAAGTTGTTCACTGTCAGGAATAGCCTCAAAATTCTAACAATGGATCGATTTCACATAGTTTTATATGAAATTAATTTCCTATTAAATATTTGCCAGTTGCTTCTTTGCTTACCCCCATTGTGGAGAGTACTTCCTTGAATGTGATGAAAAGTGACAATAATCTTGTTTTGTTTCAGACATGTAAAAGTGGTAGATAATTTTCGTAATATAATCGTGATTGACAGTTCCTACCTAATTATACAAATTTTTTTCCAAAATAGTTGAAATGACAAAGTAGATTGGAAAAATGCTTATCAGCATATGGTTTAGTATAAATTATGGTGACTATGTAAAATAACAATGTGTCTGTGTAGTTCAAAATAAACATAAATGCCTTTTAGCATGAATCAAAAGTTCGTTCAAGCAGAGCGGAGGTACCTATAACTGTATGTTTTTAAACCTCTAGAAAATCATATAGCTTGAGGATATTTCAAATGAACAATAATTTGAGACTGAATGCATCTTAACAGAATGTTTAATTAGGTGAAAGACCTCAGCCAAAACTTACTATTCTGAAAATGGAGAAGTATTTTGTTAACATGTGCCCTTAGTCTTCAAAAGCTGCAGCAATTTTACCTGCTTGTAATATAGTATTACTAATTAGCACTTCTCTTACATACTATGTAGGTAGACTGGTAATTATTCCTGTTTGCATGCATTGTTGCTAGTCTCAGACAGTTAATTCTTGTTGGTAAACTTGTGCAGCATAGTTTTTGTTAAGAGTTCTGGATACAAGCAGGGGATTTCAGATTGTAGATATAAATTAATAAAATGTCAACTTTTTGCTGATAAGTAAATATTTATATTTAGGGCAATAAAGTCAATTTTTCGTAATTGTCAGTGTTAGTCAGAATGTTTGTTTTCTGTTTGTGAGAAAAACTGATACTCAACAACTTTTTTTAGTTTGCAATAATTGCCTTATTAGTTCAGGTTACTACTTCGTATCACAGTCTCAAAAGCGATTGTGGTGCAATAATGAAACATATGAAATTATTTTCAACTTTGTTGAAATCGAATAGTTCCGACATGGAGGCTCAACACTTTGCTTGCATTTCCATTATAATCTCATAAATGATTCTAAATGTTACCTGGCATTGATGACACTTTTGCGTTGTGTGAACCGATCGCGTGTGAAGAAACGCTCTGCTCAAAAGTTGAAGCAGCTCTGTCCAACCTGCTGCCCATGAAGAGATAATTGCACTGTTCCTACATGTCGCATGAAATTGTGGAAATGTAGAGTAGTACAAGTTGGTTACCCTAATACTGATTATGAAAAGTTTTGCAATGATTGCAGTATGAAAAGTTTTGCAATGATTGTAGTATCAAAGTCAACATTTTTGAGTTTTTTGGTCAATAAAAATTTGCCTAGGTGATTAGCAGTATTAAACCCACTTTGTGCCATTATGCTTGCAGAGCTTCTCCAAATACGTGAATTTCGAAATTTCACAACACGCCTTAATTTTCGAAATTCCATGCAGAAGCGAAGTTTTTTAAATTTTGTTAATTTGTACTGTGCCACCAAAAAGTTTTAAGTTTGTGTTTCTAGCATCTTTTGATAATGTTGTAACCAGCAGATGTGTAATTCTAAATGCATTTATCTTGGTTTCAAGAAAGAAAAGATGATTTGGCGTATCGCTTTATTCAGCCGTGGATTGGTGATGGATTACTTGTTAGCAGTGGGAAGAAGTGGCAGAGAAATCGACATCTCCTGACACGTGCTTTCCATTTTGACGTATTAAAGCAGTAAGACGAATTTTTTTGAAGTTTGGTAAAATTTATTGTTTAAACTGGGTTTAAGAAATAGCCTAAAAGCGGTTGTCATTTTTTCATTTTTGGATATTTTTTTGACTGTAGAAGGCATTATGACCGAATAGACTTAATTTTTTAGGACATTTCAAAAAAATTATGTCAATGATCGAAAAACACCGAAAGAAAATCCAGCTTAATGATGAGTCGAGTACTTAACTGGGCATGCTGTAACTATCAACCTAAGTCGATAGACTGGATGGTGATTTGCAGCATTATACAAAAGAAATTGTTGAAACAAACTAAAATTATATTATACGGGCCTTGAGCATAAGTGCCCTCTGGTGTTAAATTAACTGTCAAGACCCATGCTGCAGGTTATAAGGACTTAATTGGATCTTGCAAAACTCTAAATATATTCAATCGTGAGGTCTATCTACTTTAGCAAACAAAATATATTTCAACTCCAGTTCAAAGTATTCAACTCCTTATTTGTAATCAATTGAAGGTTTGCACGCGGCCTTTCACGCAAGTGGATGTCAGTCTAAAGATAATTTATGGCACGTTTTATGAGGGTTTGTCAAACGAAATATGCGTTGTTACTTTTCCAGCTATGTCAAAACATTTAATTCATGTACGACTACTTTGCTTGAGAAATGGTCAGATCGAGATGAGAAAGAACAAATAGAAATGTTCGAGCATGTCAGCTTGATGACGCTGGACAGCATGCTGCAGTGCGCTATATCATGCAAGACGGACTGTCAAACAAAGGGGTGAGTCGTTCAGTTGTTAGTTAAACATTCTTCTCCAAAGTAGTGTTTACCTCGTTAAAGAGAAAACTGGCACCAATGTGCAACGCACGTTCTCATGTGCTGTGCTGACGCATGTTACACCTCAATGAAATCAAAGTTGTATACGTTTTTCGAAGCGATGTGATGTGTTATGGGTATGTGTTTTTCACACTTTGCTGGTATGTGACTGAGGTTAATTCCGAATCACGCAGATTGCAGGGCATATCAAGGCGTTAGGTAAACTAGATTCACTTCCATTTTCCAACTCAATTAAAGCAGCACATTTATGAATACCATCTGCAAGTTTGAGATTGATTCCGATTAGCTAATACAGGGGAAACCGCTTGATAGAACATCGGTTTACAGAGCAAACCACTTATTCGAGTAGTTCCGGCTGAAAAAAAAACGATCCTATCTTTTTCCTCTAATAAATTATCCGCTTATTAGAGCAGGCACACCGCTTATTAAAGCAGTTAGACGTGTAACAGCACCATAGCTTGTAGACCAAGCAACCAAAAATGGAGTAAAAGAACCAAAAATCGACCAGTTCTTTTGTGCTGAAGAGGGGCAAGAGTGAACAGTGTCCACCACAACAGCTGCTGTGCAATACATTATGACAAAAATATTGCAAAAATACAGTAAGTTTTCTTTTCACAATACTGTGTACAGTGCTCACAACGAGAATAAAATACAGTACCCTGATATTGATATGTGTGTTGGTGAACCCCTTGTGTGAATGACACCCTATTTTTATTGCAAAAAGTTCTCATTGGACAAGAGAGCAACCGTTTATTAGAGCAGGATTTGCTATTCCCGAGGGTGCTCCATTAAGCGGTTTCCACTACCTGTTTTCACTACTCATTGCCTTTAATTTCCCAGCCAATGACCTGAAACGTGCAACTTCTTGTTTTATTTGAAACTGCATGTGCATGACGCCAGATGCAAAAGGTTGCTTTGGTGGGTTTGCGCATCATCGGTTTTAGTGTTTTCAATACTTCAATCGAGATCAATCTTGGGGAATGCATATTAATTTCATCTTCTCTTTCCATTTTTTATTACATCAAAGCAAATATAATGAAAGGAAGTAGCTGATTTTAAGCCTAATGAAGAGTCAGTCTATTTTTTCTTGTTACCAAAAATACTCGTCTTTATATTTTCATGTTTCTTTTCGAAAAACCGTCTTCCGGTATCTCTACGAACTAAACGTTGGAGTTCTAAAGCCAGCAAAAGATATTTGCAGTTAATTTAAATAAAAGTCAGTTTGGGTCTACTTACTGAGTGACGATAATTGTAAGCAAACGTGCAGTTATACTGTAAATACTGATGCTTGGTGTTATATTGGAAGACCTGAGAACTGGTAAAAAGTTCTTGGTCAAATTAATTACTGTCATCAAAATTTGTGTTGCACAGCTCAGGAGGCTGCAGATCGTGGTTTGCATTTATTAAATGTCACAACAACTGCTTGCATATTGTTCACATTTCGTTCGTTCAATATCAGCTTTGTCTCGTTTTGCAGTACGGAGCATCGTTACATTTCGGCGGTTTACACGTTAACGACAATCGCTATGAAGCGAATATTCAATCCCTTCTTCCACAGCGACTTTCTCTTTTCCTTATGTCCATCCGGACGCAAGTTCAAAGCGGCGTGCGATTACGTACACGAGTATGACGAAAAGGTTGTGTTCATTGCTTTCTTGTGCGTGACTACCACGAGTGACGACATCCCACGAGCGTGTGTATCTCTCAGGTGATCCGAGAAAGAAAAATGTCTTTGCAAAAGTTGTTGCGCAAAGAAAGCGATGGCCGTCCTTCAGCTGGTGGCGATTCAGATCATGGTGCTGGCGACCTCCAGCGGGCAACATCGATTCGCTTGAAGAACGACAAGTTCTTGGACTTTCTAGACATGCTGCTTCTTACTAGGGTGGGCTTGTGAAATCGTTGTATATTCTGAATGTGTGTTGCGGAGTTGCGTACTATGCTTGTATTGAAGGTTTAGTTTAGCGGTTCTCTACTGGGGGTGCGAGACAGGACTTGTGAGAGTGCGAACTCTTCTGGCAGATTGCAAGCGATTATGTAAGTCAATACGGCTAAATGATGCAAGAGGTGCAAAAATGATTTTTCTTTCTGCAGGGGGTGTTGGGTGCAAAATAACTACGTTTTCTTTCTCATGTTTTATGTCTTTGTAAAAAAATGTGTTGCACCGGACTTTATTGCGTCAGCGCTTAAGTTTGTTTTTTTCCCAAAAGAGAGTATGAGGATTGTTTGGCCGCTCCACCATTTGAGAGCAGCTATGTGTTATTTTTAAGAAAGGCAATCGTTTTACATTTTTTGGGGTGCAGGATGAAGACGGTAAGGGGTTGACCGATCGGGAGGTTCGAGACGAGGTGGACACATTTCTTTTTGAAGGTCACGACACCACTGCAAGCGGACTATCGTGGGCCTTTTATTGTCTTGCAACGCACCCGGAATACCAAGAAACGTGTCGAGAAGAAGTGAGGAGGGTGATGAGCGACCAGGAGGAGGTGTTATGGTATGGAGATTGCTCGTGGGCTGGGTAGCTACTAGAGTCCTGCGCGGGTTGAAATTTTTTGTCCGCTCCCGCCCCGCACCCGCAAAATTTAAACCCGCCCCGCACCCGCAGGAATTTGAGAAATCTTGCCCGCTCCCGACCCGCGCCCGCACACTTCCAACACGCACCCGCCCCGCAGACCAACCCGCACCGCACTTTTTCGGTCTTAAACCCGCAGCTGTCCGAAAACTACTAAAAACTCACAACTAGGTCAAGTTTTTGTCGCAATAAAATCGTGAGAAGTATGCATTAATTTAACAAAATTTGCAGTAAAAAGCTGTATTTGTGCACAAGCACCACTTCGAACGAAAATGATTTACTCCAGCGATTTATTTACATACAATGCTAAATATTTCCAAACATTGCCTAGAGAGAAATGTCGATCTTTTACCAACAGTTTGTGTGGCATGTTAAAACTTGTGCATGAAGTTGCTTGGCAATTTGCTAAAAAAACTTGTGCATGAAGTTGTTTGGCAAACTCCACTGTGCATGAAGTTTCTTGGGAATTAAACAATTTGGCGTGCAGATGTGGACCGATATGTGACCGGGTCATTTCTACAATTGCTTTTCGGTCACTATTCAGTTCGATTCGGTTATCAAAGAGAACAGAACTATACTGAAATAGTTCTAAAGCATGTTTTTTAAATCAAACTTTTACACTTTGCAAAATACTTGATAGAAGTTGCATGAAAAGTTGCATGTGAAAAAGGAAGAAGTTGCAATGTATAACTCCTGGACCAGCTTAAAACATCGCACTACATACATTCTGAGTACGTATTTAGGAAGCTGTAAAAAAGTTGCAAAAGCTTGTCCTACTTATAACGCCTGAAGACAAGTGTAACAACAAGCAGCAAAATCAAGCCATTTATTTTTGCATTGGCAACCAAAACTTTTCCACAGATCTGATCTTCCGCAGTCAACAGATTTGAGGTGATAGAAAAGCACATTTCAGTCCAGCTGTTACTTGTGACTAGCTGTGCGTTAAGCGCTGTCTTATCCATTTACAAGGGCTGCTAGACTGAATTATTCCTCACCACGTACGACGGTTGCATTGGAAAATGGTCAATTCAAATCGCCCACCACAAAGCAAGAGCCTGAGCTAATGTTTCGCAACAATGCGTTGTTTCATCATAATGTTATAACTGCTGCGGGCCTACTGTTCTAAGCGCAATGCTGGCAAACAACTTCAGTACATCCACGTGTTTTGCGATTTTTGAGCTGATTAAGTTCATGTGCTTTGGCTCCATACTCATTTGCCCGCACGAAGAATTTCTCATCCCGCCCCGCACCCGCACGTAAAGCAGTGCGGGTTCCCGCACTCGCCCCGCAAATCCGGGTACCCGCCCCGCGCAGAACTCTAGTAGCTACGACTGTTGGTGTTATGCACGTGACGTCAGAACTTCGTAGTTTATGCTTTTGAAAACTTTATATGAGTAACGTCGCACACGCAACAACTGCATTTCATATGCATAACACCACACACCATAACAGTTAAATTTATACTTTTGAAAATTCCATTGTCCGTCATCCTCTCAAATTAAGGCTAGTTTGGATGCAATGCGTTTTCAAAGGCAACCTGCCATGAAACTCGGCATTTTCTTCGATTGCTTTACTGTTCCCCGATTAGTCTTACCTGCTATTAACGTTGGAAACATAAAGGCTTTAAGTTTTCTTTTTGCGAGCTTTTCAACGATGGCATTATTTTAACTTATTCGACCACGTGGACTTTTGGGCTTTTAAGCCCACGGGTTCGAATAAGTTACGTTTACTTCACTTACTTGGTCAGCAAACACTAGGACAAACACTTCTTGTTACGTATATGACAAAATAAAAATTTTTTTGTTTTAAGAAAAAGATCTTCCTTTCATAAACCATTCAACAGTTTCTTCGCTCTGAAGTTCTGCACGTTTTGCCAATAGTAATTTGATTTGCTTTCGGTGTTGGCAGCGATGATGTGAAATCACTGTTACGCAGGTTAACGGTTTTCTTGCATTCGACCTACTGTCAGCATTTCCATTGAATTTTTAACCGTCCTGGAACTGGTGCTGAGGGAAACAATGCATCGAGATAAATTTTCTCTTTGCTTTGACCACCTCCACATGCAGAGGGGCAAAATTTTTTAAAGTCCCAAACAGGGTCCAAATATTATCTATTGTCAAATAATTACTTGATTGATGGAACATTTTCTTTTTAGAGTTTGTTTGTTAATGCAACTTCAAGAAGCAGAAAGTTTGAAGTTAATTAACAACCTACGAAGTGAATATGGGTGGTAAATGTCACTGAAAACAAAATATGCGAGCGTCCAAACCATGAAACGGGGGTCATATATTTAAATTACCAGTGAATAAATTAGCATAATGTAATTTGGGGGTTAAGCAAGGATTTCAGTTTCATTCCAACGTAATAAATTTGTCATCATTGCAATTAGAGTCCGCCAGTCAATAACATAACCATACCATAGGTCAGATCATCAAGTTACACACATGTTAACTTTTTTTCACAAGTGTAAGAAACAGAGTTTATGACTTGTGTAGCCTAAATGTCAAATCGCTCAAAAAGTCTACCATATTTATTATTAGTTTTGAAATTAACTATAAAGCATATCACAAATGCAAATGTCCAAAACAACAATTATGATTTCTTGGCAGAATACTGTGCAATCTGGTATTAATTTCTTCCTTCAAAACATGCAAAAGCAGGTAAAAACATCTGAGTAGATTCTTATTTCCCTTTCCATTGTGATTTTGACGCTTGATAGCTACGCATTATATTCTCGTTTAAGATTGTGTTCAAGGCCGCACAAGTGGAAAGAACATGTGAAAATTCTGGTCATTGTTTTCTTAATTCACCGGAAGCAATTTCAATTAGTCTGTTAACAGTTTAGCACAGGCGAAGTTTTTCCCAATTACTGTAAAGCATAAGATTTGTCTGAAGACTTGCTGATGGCAAACAGTCCGTAAGTTAAACCAACTCGACAAACTAGCTAAGGTCTACGGTAACATATCCTGGTACGGACTAGAAAAAAATTTGTAGGGAGAAACCAGAAAATGTTTAAGGCTCTACTGCGCTGCGTGAGAACAGTTTTACATAAAGTCGGAGGGAGTAAGCATCACATTAACAATGAATTTTTATTTTACTCCGATATGTGCATACGATAGAGGCCTTGGAGTGACGTGACTGGCTGTATAGTTCCTCTTATGGCTACCACAAACTTGCCAGTAGTCAGTGGGCTACCTTAACACTCATTAAACTAAACTAAGACTACCGTGCATGCACATCCTTGAACTATAAAATACAAAAAGTGTGAAAAAGGTACAAAAGTTCCAAACCATCCTGAAATCAAGTATAAACGTACGTAATGCGTGTTCATAAAACGTACGTAACTCAGGTTCTTCGAATAGCAATAGTTACAGCAGTGAACATCACTTAGAGCTGCTGCAGCTTTTGAAGAAAAACTGAGAATGGTTGCTGATTGACTCTGCTCTCATGCCCAGTCATTTTGGAACAAGGGGAAAGTGTGGAACCTGTGGGACGGATTTGCTTTTTGACGATATTCACGTTACTCAACTCCCAATCAATAGGAGTTTATTTCGGTATATCGGTTGCTCTTCGATGAACTAACCATGGAAAAGCTTAAGATCGAAGAATTTATGAACTTGAAAATTTTGCACCTCAATAAGACCAGTCTACGAGCACTGACCACTTACCTTATTATTTTGCAAAAACACACCCCGACAAGGGGGATTTTTTGTATAAATAGTGACCATTACTTGTTAGACAATATAGCAATCTGTTTTTACTGAGTTGGCAGTGTGCAATCTGTTTTATAAATTGATTCATTCATTTACATACCCGCTTGTCTTTGGGTAGGGTGGCGGAGCCAGCAGCTCTATAAGAAAACTCGAAACACCTCACGGTTTTCAACAATTTCAGGTAGTTCTGCTGGCTCTGCACCAAGACGGGACCAAGCAAGGTCGGAGATCCGGCTGCCTGGACCCTGGTCAACCTCTGGGCCACTTTCCCGTGGGTGCAACCAGCAGGACTTGCCTCGCCGATCTCTTCTGGGGCATTCTGGTCACGTGGCCGAAGCCTCGTAGCTGAGATCTCTCTATTTGGAGCAGCGGCTGAACATTCAGAGCTTTTCGAATTTCACACTTACGCAGTTTGTCACGAACTGTCACGCCGTGAACTCTTAACAAACATCCCATCTCTGCCGCTTGTACTTGAGATCAGGGTTGCGGAGTTGGCGTCGGAGTCGCAAGGTGTCGGTTTCTAACAACACTCGGAGTTGGAGTCGGATTTTTTTGTCCAGCTCCGGCAGTCCAATTGGAATGATTTTGTTACATCACACTCCTAAGTTGGGAATTTCTGTTGAATTGATACAATTTTTTTGAAACTTGTTGAAACAGAATTCTTGCTGTGTATCTCTACTTAAGATAGCACTTCGGTCATTTCCCGAGATCCATTGCCATAGGTGAGGATTGGAACAAACACCGATTTAAAATTTGATAGGTTTGCCGTGTTTGAAAGCTCCTGTCTTGTAGTGACAGAGCGATAAAGCTCACGTAGAACTGCCTTTACTTCACCATCCGTGTATCAACCTCCTCCCTGTTATGCCTCCCATCACTCGTGAATATACCACTCAAAGATACTTGAACTTCTCGACATCCTGCAGTGTAGTGTCGCTTACATGCAGCCATGGGCGCAATTTTGTTGCAAAATGTGGGAGGGGACAACTTGATGTGAAACCAATATAGTCATCGGGTCTATGCAGAAGTGACGTTTTTTATATACAGATTCCCAATCTTATTTTTTAGATGTGTTTTGAGAGCAACACTAAGCACGCTTTGTCCTTGCAGATGATTTAAATATTAATATACTTCAATTTGTTGCTGGACACGGTACTGTAGTTCAGCCTGTTTCCATTAATATCGTATTTGGAGGTAAACAAGCACAACAATATTGCAGAACACATCAGTTGGGTTTTATCAGAGCTGTCAGTAGAACACCTCAGTTTTCATCCATTTTATAAGTGTGGGTTACAGCGCGATTTGATGTTTTGTTCAAGTCGCTTAACGTCACAGAGACGATAAATATTTTTCTTGCACATTTCCCTTTTTTGAAAAAGCTACAAATCTTTTTAATGCAACTGAGCATCATTGCATGAACCCGTACCAAAATCTCCATTGATATCCTCTTATCAGCAGAAAAAACATTTGGCCTAAAATCAGCGTAGCCTGCTTCACAAAATGATTTCAATCTATTTTTACTGTTGGTGGCTGGAGGACGTATCCTTTGAATCTCCCCTTGTTGGCCCCTGCATACATACCCATACAGAGTTGTGAAAGGGCCTCATTTTGAAGCCTGATCCCGGCCCGAGCCCGAAATCACAAGCCCAAACCCGGCTCGAGCCCGATATTTATTTTTGAAGCCCGATTTAGGCCTGAAAGCCAAATTTTCCGAGGGAGTTGGATATGCGCAACTGCGGAGTAACAAAAAACGTGTGCAGGTGTAGTTGCATGTACACGGTTTATCAAACCGAATATAGCAACCACCTTGACCAAAACATTGGCATAATCTGGCACAAACGTAGCATGGTAGTCAACGATAATAATGCGGAATATAATGTTTCTCAAGAAGAAAAGAAACAATCACAAAACCATCTACGATGGCACTATAGGCACAAAGAAACTTTCTGGGATAGCTATATAGATATGAAAAGCCGGCTTGTAGGCTTAAAACAAGCCAAGAATCGCGTGAGTGATTGATCTTTTCGACGCAACGCCATCGCGTGCTAATTTCCTCACCGCTGTCGCCTTCCCAAAAGCAGTGTGGAATTAATCCCAGCAGATAAAAAAGAACGCAGCTGTGTTTGCAAACAGAATTAGCTGAAGAAAAATCACTTCACTCACAGAAGTTATCGCAGTGAGCACAACAAATCTACGTCAGGAAAGAAAAAAGTCGTTACTCTCAATGTTATAAAAAAGTTTTGTATGTTATAAAAAAGTTTTGTAAAAGTTTCATTCTAAGTTATCGCAGTGAGCACAACGAATCTACGTCAGGAAAGAAAAAAGTCGTTACTCTCAATGTTATAAAAAAGTTTTGTATGTTATAAAAAAGTTTTGTAAAAGTTTCATTCTAAGAGTTCTACTTGCATATTCACGCAAAAATATATTTGAGATTAAAGCAAAGTGCACAACGGTGAATTGGCAAAAAAGTACCAAGTTCCACCTTCAACACGAAAAGAATGTCCAACAAAATTAGGT
>JGI24158J21664_10005515_pt1 | contig 16545 bp, 13 predicted proteins | sample Ectturendosymbi3_FD_21664 | JGI IMG/M metagenome (IMG submission 21664)
TGCGACCAAGCCGGAATGAAAATCAGCACTGAGAAGACCGAGGTATTATGTCTCTCCAGAAAATCTGTGTACGCCACAAGTAAGCAGCAATGCATTGCAGGTAGTGGAGAAGTTCAAATACTTTGGTGTGGTATTCACGAGTGACGGAAGACGGAACAAGGAGATTGATACATGGATTGGTGAAGCAAACGCAGTTCTGCGTTAGCTTTATCGCTCTGTGGTCACAAAACGGGAGCTTTCAAACACCGCACAGCTGTCAGATTTTTTCTGATTCTCACCTATGATCATGAATCTTCGGTAATGACTGAAAGAGTGTTATCTCAAGTGCCAGCGTCAGAAATAGGATTTTTGTGAACTGTTCACGGCGTGACACTTCGCGATAAGTGCGCAGTTGTGAAATTCATAAAGCCCTGAATGTCGAACTACGTCTCTTTTGAATAGAGAAATCTCAGCTGTGATGGATCGGACACGTGACCAGAGTGTCCCAGTAACGATTGGCGAGGCAAGTCCTGCCGCCTACACCCACGGGAAAGTGCCGCAGAAGTTGTCCAAGGGCCATGTGGGTTGACTGTGTCTCTGACCTTGCTTGGTCCCGTCTTGGCGTGGAGCCAGCAGAATTATCTGAAATTACTGTTGGCCGTGAGGTGTTTCTAGTCCTCCTGTGGTTGCTGTCCCTGCTCTCCCCAGAGCCTAAGCGGGTATGAAAATAAACGGAGATGAACGACAGATGAGGTTCATATTCATAGCAGAAGAAATCTGTCGCTGGTTCTTCCTGAGACTTCGATTCTTCCTCTACTTACTGTTTTGTATTTTCAAGGTTTATGCTTCTTTTCTACCAGCTTTAACAGGACATTTCTATTCGTTTNGAACAANCCCANTTCATTCCAGATCATTAGTCATTGAACTTATCAAAGCAANCATTCGGTGAATAAGATGGTGATAAAACAAACATTGACTACAAAATGTATGTTTGTATTATACGTACAAAAAGTGATAATTATATTTTGCGACTGCAATCAACTATTTTTGAAACCTAATATATCCGCCTATTCAAGTAACTACAGTACTCTTCGCACGTGAGATAAGCAAGGAATCTATCAGTAAATTTTAACAGAAAATCGATTTCAGGTGAAACTATAACATTCGCCTATTTTCACGTTTTGAGTGTAGCTTCAAGTTTTTAGCGTGATTTTGGTTTAGTGCTTGAAAGTCAAAAGAAAAGGACAGAAAATTAAACTTTTTGGTTTTGGATTCCTATTTTCACACAACAAAAATTTCTCGTCTGAGTGTTCGGAATTTTACATTTCAACGAAAATTTTCTGCGTTTTTGCCGGACAAATTTAACGAAAATTTAAACAAAACTAAATCTATCAATAACTGTTTAGTATTTGAATTTCCAACGACTTCGCAAACAGCTGCTTGAAACGAATTTTAGTGTTGACTTTTCTTCTACATGGCAACCCTGATAATAATTACTCTTGCGCCTATTGACTGGGCGATCGATAGGTACCTGGTGAGCGTAAATACGCGCGAATCCATGGTATAGCACACTTAAATCGAATCCATGGTATAGCACCCTTGAATCGAATCCATGGTATAGTACCCCACGAATCCATGGTATAGCACCCCACGAATCCATGGTATAGCACCCTTACATCGAAATTTGATTTTAACAAACATGTAACTCAGCAATAATTACTTACGTCAGGAATGATGGACAAAACTGTGAGAAAAAAATCTAGCTCATTCCATCCATTCTTCCAAAATATTTTGAAGTCATCTATCCACTTGAGGATAATCTCCATGACAAAAATCCACAGGCAACAATGGTCTGTTACTCTAAGCACTCTTATCCATTGGCGATAANANNTTTTTTTCTGAAATGAATTGGAACGTCATGCNTTCAATTAATTATTTCATTTCCACAAAGTGCTGAGGTTCAGAGCATTACCAATTCCTTCAGGTTACTACAGCATTCCATCTCATTAAGACACAACCCCATCTTTCTTGCATAACTGTTGGTTCTCAAAACTAGCAACACGTTTTTGAAGAGCCGCCACTGTGCGTCTGTCTACACATGTACAAAGCTCATTCATTAATTACTGACACGAATGCATTTACACGACCCACACGAATCCAGTGTGTCTATGCAACAGCGCAATGATCAGATGAAAGATGGACCGCACAGCGGTGGAAATATAAACACAGATCCAGAGAAAGCAAACTGCGTTAAACAAAATGTAATTTTGCAGAGCTGAACCTTCTTGACATCAAGATACAGCACTTCGAAATGTCGCTGATTGAAAACATGCAAAACAATCTGTGCTGTTCAGGTTTAGGCAAACTTGCGGTTGCTTTGCGCACCACACGTTAAGCTGAGTTTTCATCAGTGAATAAACAGTGGGCTGTGCTCCACGCTCAGTGGAGCTACTTGTCAGCATACAAGTTTGATTGAAATTCTGTTGACTGTGCCAAGTGATTTTGGGGAACATACTGGACGTGCAAGGTGACTTGTCGTAAAAGAATCGTGGAAACTCTTTCGTACTATTGATGAGATGGCGGTAGTTTTGGATAAACCAGGCTGGGGCAAACTATTGAACTCACGGTTCGCGTCAAAACATCGGCAGCAGGCGGATGAATTTCTTGAGCGAATTAATGTAAATGAGATTTGAACGCCACAACATGAGAGATGTCGTAACAAAGCATGATAGCGTAAGACTTGTGGCACAATTCATTTCATAAGTGGTTTTATTTTGCAGCATAACAAAACACAAACTACTTTGAATTTTAGTGGAAACAGTGTGGTTAAACTCTACAGAACTTTTAGCCAGTACATTAAAGTCTAGAGTTAGTTTTATTGTAGCAGTTCCAGGGCTCAGGGACCGAATTTGCAAGAAAACTTTGGGGGGCAAACCTTTTTCGATGACGTTATTATGTTCACTCAACCGTAGTACGACCGTTTTGCAAACTTGGCAAAATGGGGTAGTACGACCTTTTTGTAAAATTGGCAAATTATGGAAATGATGTATTCTGAGGACCACCATGGCTTAAGCGCCACCCTGGCTACGCTCATGGTGGTGGTATAGAAAATGGTATTGTACAATGGTGCTATATCTAGCACTGCATATAATATGAAAATACATTAATTCTCAGAGTTGGTCTTAAATAGACATAATTACGCTCAAAAATTGTGATAATCCATTCAATTCTGAAATAAAATGTACTGCTATAAAGACCACAAGATTCTCACTAGAACCACTAAACCACATAAATCAAANCAAAAACAAATTACAAGNTNTTTTGGTAAATNCAGTACTAGCAGTGGCAAGCGTGTACTGGACATTGCAGGCTACAGANCACAGCGCAGGAATTCGACTCACAAGAACATGACACGAATCAAATCAGTCACATGATTGAGCGACATTTATGGACACAATNATTCGGTTAAATCAAATTAATCAACACAATTATCAACAATCATGATAATTCAGTTTACATAGTAAATCTGTACGGTGTCTATAGATAACCCAGTGATAATGTCAATTTTTCTTATTCATTCCCTGGCTTTAACTCGGTCCCTGCCCGGGATAGATCTGAGATGATGACCAGTGTTTCCTCTAACAAAATTTTACACTGAGTAAATGTTTCAGTGAGCATGCAATTGCGCAACCATGTAGACACACAAATAATGAAGCGTTTTAAGCGGAATAAGGGCTATGAGATATGTATCCGATATTAGATTAGGAGTTTTGCAAATGCGCGAGAATGAGATCACACTGCGCAAATGTCCTAGTGCAGCTATGTCCACCCCAAATGACTTACTGAGCCAAAAGGTACGCCACTATCTTGCCTAGGGCCGCACACTGAATGACATATTAAGGGCAGCACATTGAATGGCTTACTTTGATTTTAGCAAACTAAATTTAGCTTAACTATCATACTGAAAGTGCTCAGATCCTAGCTGCGTTGGTAACAGTCATGATGAAGTGGAATGTGAGGAGCACCTGCATAAAAAATGTCAAATTCAAGATTATCAAAACAAGGACAGGTTTTCAGTATGCAGGATGATACCTTTACAACTCTCTCTTTCGGTATCATGGCTGATCCAGCCCTCGATGTACTATGATGTTTTCCCATTGTGTTCTATTACATGCAGTCTCCCATTATTTCCCAGGATTTTTGCGCAAACCTTTAAAGTTATTGATGAAAGTAAAACGCTGGGCACCCCTTGCACGTTTTCCTGGGATTCTACCACTCAGAGCAAGATCTTCAAGGACTCCTTTGCGTATAACATGGCCCACAAATTTGAGCTGTCTTTGTTCTATACAACAAAGCAGTTTTCGCTCTTGCCCCATTGTTTGAAGGACTGACACATTAGTTTAGTGGGCTTCCATGGAATGCGGAGAATTATGCGGTAGAACCAAATTTCGGCGGCTTCTAAGTTTTCCTGGTCTTTGTTGTTACTGTCCAGGTTTCACAGCCGTATACGAGTACTAGCCTCACGAAGCATTTCAAAAGTCTTGTTTTACAGTAACTACAGCGAAAACTAAACTGGGCCGCACAAAACCCTGGACTGGGCCGCTGGTTGGACATAGCTGTCCTAGTGGTACTGCGTAGTTTCCCACCTTAGAAGGAACACTGTTGGCCAATTCTCCTTTTAACGAGCTTTGCTAAAGTTCATGACGCTGGACTTCTGCTCTAACCCATTGATCAAGCCAAACAATACCAGCATTTCTGTGCCCATCCCCGGATGCTTAGAATTGCATTTTTTAAAGGAAGCATGAACATCATTCAGTTTAAGAGAATTGAATTTATAATTTAAAACGGGGTTAGATTGAAGATTGATCAAAGGCAGTTGCAATGTGTCAGGAAACAGGTACCAGCTGGTACCAGCTGAGGCGATAGGTCAGTTTTTTTCGCAATCAGGAAACCAACGGCAGAATTGTCTTTGCAGGCGGTCAAGTGACTTGCTGTATTTCGTTATGTTTGGACTTGCCTATTTCAGTGAGGGTATTATGCGAAATAAGCGAAAGACTTGTTTGAATTTTTCTTGGAGAATAAATCAGGTTGGATTTGAAGGCTTTCGAATTTACAGTAATTACATGCCATGCACACCTTCTGTTACGTAACGTTACGCACATTCATGTGTCGAAAATAATTATTTCTAAAAATATACTTAAGACAACAGGAAAGTCACACAACCTTTTCAGGAAATGCGTTGGACTTTCCATTACTCCAAAAATGCACCAATGTTTTTTTGACTTGGCAGCGATTGAAAGCTCCTCTTTGTGACCACAGGGCAATAAAGTTCACGCAGAACTGCGTTTGCTTTACCAACCCGTGTATCCAGCTCCTTGTTCCGTCTTCCGTCACTCGTGAATACCAGCCCAAGGTATTTGGACTTCTCAGTTTGCTGCAGTGCATTGCTGCCTACGTGCAGCATGCACTGCCTTTGGTTTCTCTCTGTGACTGATTATCCGATTCATACAGACTAGGAAGAGGAGAGGTTACAGCACACACCCTTGTCGGAGTCCAAATCCGACGGTGAATGTTTGTAATTTAACTCCGTCGACATGGACACCAATTTTTGAGCACGAATACAGTGACGTGATGGCCACTAGCAAGGGGTCATCAACACCTTACTCCCGAAACACTCCCCAAACCTTTTTACGAGGAACCCTGTAGTCAGCTTTCTCGAAGTCAACAAAACATGTGTAGACGCCTTTGGCATACCCAAAGATTTCTCGAAAATTTGATGGAGAGTGAAAATTTGGTCTGTAGTGCTACGGCGAGGATGAAAACTGCAGTAGGTATCATCCAGCTTTGTTTCAATTATTTTGCTGCGTAATTTTTGAAGGCACTGGGCACACACGTTTCCGGGGAGGCTGAGAGAAATGCCCCAAGAGTTAGTGCATTCACTCCCGTCTCGCTTTTTGTGTATGAGAATGGTCACGCAGTTTGCCCATCTTTCGATGACCTTCCAGAGCACCGGGCCACTTGACGCACAGGAGTCAGCCAAATATCTCCTTTGGTCAAGATTTTGAAAGCGGAGTTTTAATGAAAAATTTATTTTGCTGCCCTCTCCTTATTAAACACTTGAACATTTCTACCCATATTTCTTCCTTTTCAGGCCATTCATCTATGCTGGAGGCTTTGAAGCACTTTCACTGCTTTGCAAAACTTTTGAAAACGTTGCAGATTAATGTGTGTTTTCTTGAACGACAGCAAGTTGTCGCTCGTTGCGGTAGCTTCACAATATTCGACATTGTCGAGTGCCACGAAATTCATTATTACAAAAATCACACCGCGAGAAGGTGCGTTAAGGAACAAAGTAAAGCATTGAGCGCAGAAATACACCTCAACAACAAAATCAGTTGGTTTGGAATGCGCCCTGTATCGGGGAAACGTGCATTGCAAAGGATAGGAAAGATGAATTGCTCTCTTTTCATTCATTTTCATACTCGCTGTTCCTCTGGATAGGGTCGCTTCTGGGGCAGCAATCCTAGAATTGATTTTATTAATACAATTTGGACACGGTCACCAGCAGGTCACATCTAACAGTTTGACGGGCATCATGTGGCTCTAGTCCCGTCGCCACAGGTTTTTTTTATGGTTTTAGCCCCCAAAGAAAACTCCAAGCACCCTGAATTGAAATGTAAAACACTATAAATCAGTGGAGTTTTATCAAATTTTCAGAATGCCAAGCGCCACTGCACGAACGTAAAGTCCTCCTGTGGACGTTGTTTGCCCATTCCTTCTCTAACGAGTCTCATTTCGACAATTGAAAAGGCTGTGTTTTGATAACATACCACTGTAGGGCATTTCTACTGTTTTCCTACGGCTTCGCTGGGGGACATATTATGAGTATAAGCTTATAATAGCTAGGTTATTTCCCCGCAAGCCTACCTAGCAGCGATCTTCAAGGTGGTCTACGGTAAGTTCTTTCCTTTCCAAGCTTTTACTGCGATTCGCCTTTTGGCTTTTTTAACCGGCTAGTTCCGTTGAAGTTTGTTACTGATAACTGCTTGTGATTGCTTCCCGTTTGTGGGGTTGTTATGCCGAAGGGNNGTAATGAGTCAGTGTCTGGATGGTTGGNGATGCTTTTGATGCATACAGGCTCAGCTTTAAGCTCAGAGCANCGCTTTTAACCATGNTAGATCCAAACATGATTTCAAGTTCTTTAACTTTGACCCCACATAACTTTCTTCGAGGACGATTTAATTTCGCGCAAGGATGTTGCGGACAGCAGGTCGTTCAGTTACTTTTGTGAAGGTTGATGATTTATCGACCATGTGTTAAAGGCCTTACTCAAAATTTTGCTGGACTGCAAATTCTTTACGAAAACAAAGAATATTTACGCAACAAACACAGTTTTTGCTCAACTCAAGAAATTCACTCAGGAAGCAACAAGTTATTTGAAAAGGCCCTTTTTTATCCAAAAATTCAAACAAATTTTGATAGAATTGTGGTTTGGTTTCGCGAAAAGGCAAAATAATCAAACAACGGTAATCCACGTACTTTTCTGAATTTTTGGGAATTGTGAGAAATCCTGGCAAAAGTTAATTTATCATTCAAATCATTTGTTCTGGCTTCCTCTACTCTGCAAATTTTTTCCCAACAAACACAGGTTTTCGAATGTCTTGGGAAGATAGCTGCGTCTCATCCTCCTGTTTATCGGATGGCTCAGTACAGTGGTCCCCAATGTGTTGTACAACGAGTGGTATGCGATGGCCTTCAAGATGGCACGTGAGTACGCCTATCGTTTGTTTTTCTTCACAAAAAAGCTTTTGCTCTTTTGCTTTTAGTTATCGGGTTCTGTATATAAATTCTTACGTTTCTGTGTAACTCTTCTGTTGTTTTTCAACAATGGCCACTATGTTTCTCACCGCCATTTCGTACATGTCGCTTTTGTGTCAAGTCTAGTTTTCCAAACTTTTGATCGAATCGAATGATATTTGGTTAAATAAGATTTCCTGGAACAAAACGTTGCGCGGTAGAGACCTCTAAGCGATACGCTGTAAGAAAAAGTTTGGGAAGCAGTGGCTTAGTTGGTCAAGCGACCTCGAAAGTTTCACGTCCGTCGAAACTTGTCAAAAAACTTGGAAAATCCTTGCTCTTCTCTTGTCAATGCTGGGCCTGTGAAATTGCGACCAGCATGGGGTGATCTTGTCGGGCAAAGAGCTTCTGATGTATCGTGAGAAGTGAGCATGCTGTGTTGCAAGTACGATGCTCACCTACATAAGGTTGCTGGCAGTGACAAGACCCCAACGTTGGACAAACTTCCGATGCATTTTGTAGGCAATTAGTTAACCTCGGATTGTTCGAATTTTATCTTTTGTGCAAAGCACCGTGCCTCTTGTTTATTGAAATTCACGGCATTGTAATTCCCTTTCCGTATGTTTTTTAAAGTTAACATTGCAGCCTTGTGACGTTAGCATGCAGTAGTTTGACGTTAGCATGCAGTGGTGTGACGTTAGCATGCATCCGTGTGACGTTAGCAGGCAGTCATGTGACGTTATCAGGCAGTCGTGTGACGCTAGCATGCAGAATAGCGACGATGGTGCTCGTGAAACTTTGAAATCCAGGCTTGCGTATTGCGTAAACCATGTAGGTGTTGAATATTCACAAGTATCTCAAAAATAAAAACAGTCATCTTCTGTGAATGCTTCAAAAGTATATATAAAAAGGCGGATGAGTACTGGATATTTTGGTGATTAACGTATAGTTGACAGTGTCTAGAAAATCAGAAGCATGCTTTAAGCAAGCAGAGTTTCCTTACCAGATTTTCCGGATGACTTGTTTCGCCTATTTCAGCATCGAGCAGTAGTATCGACGCGTTGAAAAGTATAAGAAGTAACATAAAATTTTGGAAAAAATTACTTTCCACCACCCAATTTGCCCACATGTCCAGTGGTGGAAATCTTGTCTCGCGACATTTGATTCTTTTCAATCGTTTCTTTTGCTTCGTTGTTGCTGTCTGAAGAGACAAACAAGGTGGAGCGAGAAACAAACTTCAAATGATGACCCTTGCAACATTTGTTTTTGATTCTAAAAGAAACTATCTTTACAATAAATGTCCTGAGTTCTGTTCCGGAAGAAGGCATAGTTCTTCAACTGAAATATTCAGTTTTGAACATAGCTTTTAACACATAATCAAGTCGGTTTCTCATTCGTAACAGGACGAAACTTTTCGCTTTCTCAGTTTCAAACTTTTTCACATTTTTAATTGCTTTCTAAGTTTCAATCGCCTTTTTAACCACGTGGGAAAGGTGCGTTCCTTTATTTTTGTGATTAACTGCTGTTGCCAACTTTCTTTCCCTGCAGAAGATTGCTGTTCAACCATGATAACTCAGGCACATGTACGATCGCGTTGTGGCACCACCTTAACTTAATAAGAACAGTGTTTGTTTTTATAGTTCCGACAACACTCATGGCAGGATTGACCAATAAACTCTATGTTTACGAAATCTTTGGAAAGATAAAAAAATCAAGAAAAGCTTTTGCCTCAAACTTATATTTCTTGTTGTGGATTTTGGCCCTTTGCAATCGATGGTGTTTCTGCATGGATTAACTCTGAAATAAAGAGCGAGCAGTTCGCAATCAAAAAGAAGCAAACAGCTGACTTGAAATTAAACAAAAGTGAGCACATCTATAGTCAGCAAAAGCTTGTGCAAAATTTCATTTAACTTTTCTTTCGAACATTATAAATTTCGCAAATTCACACCAGTTACATTAGCAAATGTCAAACTGACCGTACGTTTCTTCAGTTGGCAAAATCTGACTAATGAGTACGGGTTTTCCCGCAGAATCTTGTCACTTTTAGTTTGGTCTTCGAAATCGTCCGGATGATATTTCGGGGCTTCCCAGCCTTGTTCCATTTCGTCCAAATTTTCCAATAAACGAAAATCTTTGATTAGCCTCATTCGAAACCTATAAAATTGATTTTCTTGATTTTCAAGCAAGTCATTCACTCATCACTATCTACTTGTGGATTCTACATAGTGGTAGTGCAATTGCAAAATCAAACTATCTTCAACTCAAAATGTGTTCAAAATATAAGCCATACGTTTGTTGTTGTTAAGTGTGTTAGCACATTGCCTCATAGCGAATGCGCAGCTTATCAAAATTCGTGTAATAAAAGTGGAATCAAAAAGAAGACCGTCCATCGAAAGGAATCCTTACTCAGCAAAGAATCAGACAGTAAGATCTTACAGAGTATATATTTCGCCTACTAAGTGGGCATCACCAGCTCTTATTCAAATAGAATTTATAGAATAAAAAAAAGAACTTGTTAAAGAAAGACAGGCTGTCGATAAACTTAACTTGGCAACCAAGGTGATTATATGTTAGCAGCACTTAGTGTTGACCCTTCTATCTGCAGCACCTTAGGATTTCTCAGCACTTACTCAGTGGTTCTGCGAGTCTGCATCTTACAAATATAGCTGATGTATACCTGTCATGCAATTATAAATACTTTTGAAAATGCTCTGAAAGAAGCAGTTATTATTAAATAATAAAATTTTATAACGAGTATAATAAAAATGAACTGAAAGATGGTAACAAGTCATTTGGGACAATAGCGTTTTATAATAGAGCCAAATTAGGTCCAAATATGACACTTTAAGATTATACTTGGAGTATTTAAGTACCAGTGGACAGCGGTGTCGTGCCTCAAAAGCAGAAAGATCAGGAAAAATCGTTAAGACCACTTTGAATCAAAATTTCGAGACGCCGAAACTCCTTGAATAAGAACAAGACAAAAAACTTCCCTAGCACAAAATATGTTGAGAACAAGACGATCCTGCAAACAACCAGTAGTAGACTTTTGGAAATTGTTTTGGAAACGAAAATTGGTATTGAACATTAGAAGCTGGTTTGTTTTCTCAACTACGGTGCGCACTAGTTACTGGGCATGGTAACCGCCGTTAAAACTTTTGAATTGCTCGACAAACGTTCGTTTGCTTTTTGCCACACGCGACAATTTAGACCAGGGGTCCAAACCCCCTGGGCCCATTGTGGCCTGCGAGGTTAGCTTTTCCGAACCTCCGCACTGCACTAGAAATGAGATAAAATATAATGAAACAGTCAATTCTCTTGGTTGGAAGCAATAACTCCAAAACAAATGTTAAAGATAACTTACAAGGTACAATATATTTTCATAAATCTCACTAAAAGGTGTTTGCTACCTAGCTGCGGCAGATATGAATGATTTATTTTTTTTGTTTGTCTTTGTGTGTTGATAAATGTTGGCTGAGTTTGAGTTTTGTTTGCAGTCACGGTATTGCATTGAACAGCGTGGGTGTCTGGCCGCGATAGCCAGCTCTCAAACTTGCTTGGCCATTTATGAAAAAAGGTTGGTGGTGCCTGATTTAGAGTAACAAACAAATTGCTCTTTACTTGAAAATAAATTTTGCACGCTTATGTTTGCTGTGAGCTGGCTCGACGAACAGAAAGCGCATTTTCAGTAACAACAATAAAAACTCATGCTAGGTTTGAAATCACAGTATCATCTAGAAACTTTCTAGGCTTCAAGTTAAAACTATTGTTACTCAATGTTGGTCATACATCTGACAACAAGTATACGAAATCCAACAACTTAACATCAGAGAACCGGAGTATTCGGCAAAGAACCATTTTGACAAAACTGCGTTTCTTGAACTCTATCTTGTTTTCTTCTACATATTTTTGTTTGTTCAAGGTATTCTAATTCCACACACAAAACGTGCGCTTTCATGTGACTGGGCTGAAGGCAATGAGAGTTTTAAAGCAAGGTGCTTGATACTGCTTTGTGCACATTCGGTACGTGGTAAACCAATATCATTATCAAAGCACATATTATCTGCAGCAAATGGCATTTTTTTGCTGGTTGAGTTTGGACAAATTAAGCAAAGTATATTTACCTTTCTGCATGACTGCTCAGGATCTCAGTTGGCCCAGTCTTTTTTTTGGTAGCAGTGTCTAGTGTTGAAAATCTTTCTTCTTGCTGTTACGTAATATCGAGAAAATTAGAAAACCTTCAAACCCGCGACAAGTTATTTTATTCACTCAGACGCCAACAACAAAAACGCTTTGCATCTACTGGCATTCAGGGCTGGTTGCTGTGAATGCGTGATAGTAGTTGCGACAATTTAACCACGGAAGAAAACATTTTCTACCTGAAAGCTACTAGTTAATTTTTAGCAAGTCTAAATTCTTCGAGGCTTCCATATTTATTCTTTTCAATATTATTACTCAGATTAGTTAATGATTTGGTAATATGCGCTGAGCAACTTTGATGCGAATATCAACCAAATTACATTAGTGGCGATAGTGGCAATCGCCAAAATTACATTAGTGGCATTCACAACTTTCTCAGCCTCGGGACGCTTGTGTTTTCTCATATTTGTAGGTGAGTGACACCAGTGCAATTCAATATTTTACGTCTGCTTTAAAAATTGACATTGTTGCCTAATTGCCTGTGTTGAATTAGTTGGTTTACAAAAATGCATTTACATTAATTTTTTAAACTTGAAATCAGTGGTTACAATTCAGTTGAAGTGCCCCATATCCAATATCCATGTTATCAAAATGCTGCATTTCGCTCCTGAAAATCTGGTTTATTTTTAATCACGTTAAAACTATTTCAGCTTTGCTAATTCTTAGGAAAAGAGCTGAGTGATCGTACTGCGGCTGGTTTTGATCTGAAAATGCCCCTTGCTTTGTAAAAAAGCACTGGTAGATAAGACTAGGCTTGCGACCAATCTTTCCATTAGACTGTAAATTCTGAACGTGATATATATTTTTTACAGTCATAAAACGGGCTGGAAAAAGTTATCCAAATAACGCGCTAAAAGAATCTCTTTGGATTTTTTATGAGAAAGATTTTCTATATGGGACAGAAGTTTTCTGAAAATATGCAAAAGTTAATATTTAACATAACCAGTAGCAAGTAACGATCTGTTTTCCCGTTTTATTTTTTCTCTCTGACGCAGAATCCTGTAGAACGTCTAAAGATCACAGTGTTGCGTAAAACATGAAAAACTCTCTTGATTGATTTTGAAATCACGCGCAAGGACCTCTGTGTCTCTGACGCACTTAATTTCTGGCGAACCAGCTCAGTATAATTTTCTTTCCACACAGTGGGAGTTTGGCACATTATGCTGTTTAAAAATAAAAGGTAAAGTGCAGCAAGCTATGGTAAAATGACAGAGCAAAATTGACTTTTTGGAGAACTTTGTTCCGACAAAAGTTTTCTTAAAATTTTTGCTCGTTTTGAACCCAATCATAGACTGACCAGGCCCGTAACCAGCTTGGGACACTATGGGGGGTTTCTCACCCTGCGTCCCCTTTAGTTACGGGCTTGCTTCCAGCTAAACTGCCATCTTTTTTCTGCGATGTTCTTTCGTAGTACAGTAGTACATTAAGTAATGTCAAAATTACCTGTAAACCTTCACCACAGTGATCTCCTAAAAAGCCAAGATAATTCTCAAGCTGTTAGCAAAGTGTAAGAGTATACGCATGAAGTAAAAATTGCGATAATGCTCTAAGCAGCCATGACCCTTCATAAACACAAAAAGGCTTGTACAAAATCTAGATCCTGCTTGTGCAGATGATAAGCATCGCATAGAGTAGTCTAAGTAAAACTGCTGAAAAGGTCACATTTTAAAAAATGCAAACAAGCAGAGTGACACATTCATTCACAATATTAAAAAAACGATTGACATGAACTCCACACAACAATACATGCGAGAACTTCCATCCCACTCATCCCTAGATCACATTGCTTCAAAGAATTACAAGCAAAACCTTCAGCCTCCGCGAACAAACCACAGGTAAAGGGCTTAACAATCACTGGATATGTTTTTTAGCTGCAGAATCACTGTCACTGTAATTAAACAGCTAAGTAATTAAACACCAAAGTCTGATCGACGCCTTTCACTCGAAACAAAGTTTTCAGGATTTCCTCCTTGTTGATGGGACGATTTGTATGCATTGACAAAAGAGCCAAGCCAGTGAGGCGGTTTCCATGGTTATTCTCAGATAGGTCTTCAGGCGTCTCAGAGTGCTGAAACTTCGGCCAGCAGTAGCTGTTGAAACTGGGAAGCGTGGCTAGTATTTGAAGGAGATTCCTAGGTAGGCCTACTGTTCTGACACCGGTCAATAAAAGCGTTTCGAGGCTGCTCACCCTGATATGTTTCATACGAAGATGAATGTCTTTTTAATTTCACCACAAACTTGTCCATTTTCACTCAAAACTTTTCGCTGACTAAAGAGTGGCGTGCAACTGATTAGCACAATAGCAAATTAGTTCAGCCTGCACCAAGCTGTCACTCACACCTCGCACTGCATATCTTCCACGTGTGCACATTAGGAACAGAGCTCTCACAAATGCAACTCCAAAAATCCCTAGAACAGTGCAAAAAAAACAAATCTGTGGTGGTGCAGCAAGGAGCAGGCAAATTTTTTGGGTATGCGAAGGATTTTTGCCCGAATTCTCCCAAACTTGCCCGAGAAAAACTCCGACCTCCAAAAAAAGCTCTTCACTTTCTTTTGGGCGCCATTTTTGCTCATCTTTTCAGGGGTTTGCTCATATTTTCAGGGATTTTGTGAAGGTTTTCAGAGATTTTGCCCAGATTTCTACTGATTTTTCCCACATCAAAACTTTGGTAGTGTGGCCCCCGCCTCCTACATCAGTGGTGTAGCATAAAATCGGAGTGCTATGATAAATGTTAAAAATAAAACCGAATATGATTACGAAAATAAACTGAAATAGTTCATTTTACACATTTTCATACTTTTCTGAAAATCCCTGAAAATATCTAAAAAGGGTCAAAAAGTTCCAATCTAGAGACAAAATCACTAAAAGTGAGAGCACTGATTACGAAGGTCCCAGTTTTGTGACGTATTAACTACACATCAATCGACCCTGTTGGTAGTCCAAATATCGAGCTTGTTTCCACACGCTAGTAGAATACGGTACACCCAGCGCTTGTAGATAGTACATGGTAGTACAAACCACGCAGGAATGAAGAAAGTGGCTTCAATATTTCTCAAACCTAGAAAATTCATAATCGCCTGGTTCAATAGCAAATGTGTTGCTACGCCTTGTGGAACTGCCGAAGAATATTCTGCAATGCACCCGATCTCGACTTACAATGTTGGTGAAAAACTAAGAAAATAAACATCAATATTCTGATTGCTAAAGGGGCACCTGAACCCCTTCAGCCCCCCCCCTGGCTGCGCCTTGGCCACCATATATCTACTGTATCTTCGTGTTCTTTCAAGTGTCTGTGTGTTCCTTGTTACTACCATGTAGGCCTATACTTGAGTGTACTAGGTGGCTTGTGGGAATGAAGATGTTATACAATACAATCGAGTATTTAAATTTTGGAAATGTATACTTGTATCGGTCTGGTAAAAACCGTTCCCCAAGCTGCACTTGATTCTGTATATAAGAAACCGCTAACCTGTGAGTGCTACCCTAATCTTCTTTTTGCTTCAAACCTGAAACATTTTTAATATCTTTATTAGAATAAGCCACGTAAATTTTTCAATTACTTGATTAGATTAAAGATTTTGTATGGTCTTTTGGGTCAGATATTTACTTGTTTCAAGACAGAGCAGAAGTCAAAAAAGGTATCAGCACTCTGCAAGTCAAGCAGCTCAACACAAACTTTAGATATTGAAATGGTTTGTAGTTTTCTACTTACCTTTTCCAGGGTCCGGCTTTTATCCCACAAGGGCATTTCTGGACTTAGTAGTACACCCTCTGGAAAATTCTGCATTTTTTGTTCTACAGCGTGTCTGTGTATGAAGAATAAAGATGAACTTTTACATACCACAGCCAGAGTCTCCTTTTAGAAAACAACCACTACCAAAGCTCCACCTTCTATGACATAACTACAGTGTCAATTCAGTCACAATACTTCTGTCTTCGTGCATTGTTATCTCATCGGCGTTTAATTCCACACATCGCATTGCCACCTTGCGATGTGAAACAAGTGGAGAAAAAATAATACTGTGTGGTTATGAGCAGACATTGCTCCCATTGAAGAGGAACAGCAGTCTCCTGACGGAAACCAAATATCTTATTACAGAAGTGAGTTAAATCTACATCTTTAGTTTCACTTGTGGGCTTTGGACAAAAACGACAATGGGCACTGCCGTGAGCAATTTTCATGGCACTGGTGTTTTTATCTTAACTCTGTTCTTTTCATGAGTGATTTTAGCTTTTTTCCATATAAGTGCTTTATGATTTTAAGGAATTTCACGTCATCAATTGTACTATGTTTGCTTTAAACTGTAGGCCAGGGGTGCCCAACCTTCACTGACGTAGGATCTACCTTTACATTTTTTAGTCTCTGGAGATCTACTAATCTGGTAAAGCTTTGAAACAAAACAAACCGAGAATGTGGCAAACTCGATATGATGCTATCTTAGCTGCCTCTCGTATTTGGCTTGGTAAAAATAGACTGTTGTGTACCTAGTTGTGATTTCAATTCCTCTAACTTTTTTTTTCTTAATTCACTTTGGACAGGAAAATCCTTTGTGTACTTATTGTAGTTC
>JGI24158J21664_10005518_pt1 | contig 16540 bp, 16 predicted proteins | sample Ectturendosymbi3_FD_21664 | JGI IMG/M metagenome (IMG submission 21664)
GTACAACCAGCTGCCTGCAATTATTTGGAAATTTTATTATGATGCAAAGAAGCTGCTTCAAGCAGATGATTGTATCATAATAACAAGTAATTAGATGGCTTGGTGAAGCGAAAATGGTTTGCTTGTGTGCTTAGTGAGCGCGTTAGGTTAAAGACAGCATTAGTAGAATATATTTTTTTATCCCACGACACGATATTTCCAAGTGATCAGTGTTGCCACTTCTGATGTTTTAACATCAGATCTGATGTTTTCAGATACATTCCTGATGTCTGATGTTTTGGCAACAAATCTGATGTTGACTGGGCTGATTTTGTTTTCCACATTTCCTCTCACTTTAGGACGAAAATAAGTTAAATTCATGATTTTTAAGTTTCTTTCNCCAATCTCTCACCCTAATCTAATGTGNGTTCNTTATCGTTCCAAACTAAAGAACCTTTCTTCGCTGTTTTGAGAATAACATTTTACGTAAGTTATAACCGACTTCTCCATTTAATGGCAATATTTCACTCTGTTTCGGATTCAGCGAGGATGATCGCGCTTTGTTAGGTTTGTTAATAGAAGCATTTAGCTTATATGAAACTGCAGTGTAAAAATCTGATGCTATCTGATGTTGAAAAAGGCAACAATGTGATGTTAACGAAGCTGACCCCAGTGGCAACACTGCAAGTGATTCAGTTACGCTAGTAAGCAGTACTGTATGGTAAAAAAACTTCCTGGTAAACCGAAGCTGCCAAAAGTTTCGACATATGTGGTTGCAAGATTCAGCACTTAAAAGTTGGCTCAGTGTCTACTGCCTATCCTGCTGATTCAACAAAAGCCTTTTGCGAAGTTTGCAATAATGCAATCATAGCGAAGTATTGTGAGCTTAAAAGGCATAACTGGTAGCAAAAGCACTCAGTTAAGGCTAAATAACTTTTGCATGCTCCGTAATGTAACACAAAGTTTTAAGTAACAAACACCAGACTTCGAAAGTTGTAGGGCTGATGCTATGCTCAGATTGTTTATCGCTGAGCATTGTTCTACTGCATAAAAACATGCAACCATTTGAAAGAGATCGTCAAGAACTGTGTGTCATACAAAAAACGAGGTTAGCTGCAGTTAGGTTGCTCAAAAGTGTCAAAATGTTAACTGACAGAAAATTGTGGGCCCAAAAGTGTGTTGGCCAGGACCGGCATTTTCAGCCCATGCCTACTGAGAGCGAGTGCAATACGAAAAATTAGTATATTGTGCAACTTAATAAGTTTTTTTTAATCATGTTAAAAATGAGAGATTTTTAACAGAATTTCACTGCATTTAGCAGATTTTAGCTAAAAATTTGTGACAAGACCTTTAACAGAATCTAGCAGTTTTTTGTGACACCATTTAGCAGATTTAGGTCACAACCATCTGGCAACACTGGCGACCAGCACGATGCACTCAGACTGCCATGTCACGATGCGAACTGGGTAGAGCATGCAGAGATTAAAGCTAGAAACACGAATGCCTTGCCCACACACTTTATGATTTAGCAGGTGTTGAGATGTTTTTTTTTAACTTGGGGCCCCGCTCTCTCGAAATACTATAGGCCCGGCGCTACCTTAATCCGGCACTGGTTAAAGGACATATCAGCAGCTGGAAAGTATAGCTCGTGGAACTGTTTAGATTTGTCTATGGAACCCTAGGGTTCCACGGAACCCACTTTGGGAAACGCTGTGTTACAGCAATTAGGCTTGAATTACTGCATTCTAAACGTTTAGTACATATTTTTTTTATATCGACAACACGCAAGTAACTGTTAATAATTATGTCATTTTTCTCTTCTGCAACTTCGCTGTTCTGTTTATGTCGGCAAAACTCAATTTTAGCAATGTTAGCGGCACACGGCAATATTTTAAGAGGCGATGCCAAGAATATAACAGTTTTGGTGGAACTTTTCTGCAAAGTGTTGCTTGAAGTGATATTCTTTACATAGCAAAAAAGCAACAAGTTCTACGCCTAAGGATAGCTTCGCCAAAAGAACCAGGTCACAAACAATTACGCAACACGCATACACAGCGTGGCGTCAAACGTCATTTCATTGCGCAGCATTGAAAATGTTGTAATGTAAACAGTGACCGGAAAAATTAAAAATTACTAAAACAAATTGAGTTGAGACAAGAGTGTTAATCATCGGTAGTGCGACGAAATTTAGAATAGGCCTGTGGCAGTTGCAGGCGTCTACTTTACGGAAGGTTGCTTTCCATCTAGCGGTATCACTCTGAGATTCAGCACGTCGACTTTAGGTCTCACGCTAGCACGAAAGATGATGTCCAGTGGAGGTTTCTGCAACGATAAATGTACCCTGCTCAGTACATGATCCCGGCTGTATTGGTATGGCAATGCATTAGAGCGTAGTTTTATGTTTTTGCTCATTGTGAATTTCCCAACGATGTTAGAGTACGAACTGAGCTTCGTACTTAGCTCAGGGCGATTATGAATGATTGTTTTTGTTAATATTAGACTTATAAGCACGCAAAGCGCTTCCAAAAAGTAAACTACGTCAATTTTTGTATTGATGTCTTACTGCATTTATGTATAACAGATTGACAACATTTCTTTCAGGATAATATCCTGTAGAATTTTTGCAGAACTGTACCTGTTTGAAGATATGCGCAAATACGTGACAAAGTCCGTTGTGAAAACAGTAAAATAATTTGCTCGTTGCATATGCCGTTTCTCTTTAATATTGGTTTCAACAACGGAATTCCGTCATTAAAACCTGTCGAGACCCAAGTGCATATGGGTCGGGTATACAAGCAAAAGTGTAGCGCTGAAATTACATGCAACGCATTTTGGTGTCCCTTCAAAACAAACCTGTTCGTAACAGACCTGTTCATAACGGGTCTCTTATGAACGGGTCTGTTATGAACGGGTCTATTATGAACGTGGTCTGTTTTGAACATGGTCTGTTATGAACGTGGTCTGTTTTGAAAGGGAACCCTTAGGTTTTCCTTGCCAGAAGTTACCTTACCTAACAATTGTGCTGAGTTAATCGAACACCGAACATGTTTATTCAACTGTATACCGGTGCAATTCTTTAACGTTCATTATTTAATGATTGCTTGCGACAAGCTGGAAAGATCCTAGTCACGTGACCACCACAACGAAAATTCGACCCTTGCTAACTCACGCCCAAATGCACTTTACACTGTTAATTGCTTTGCTCCACAGCTCTCGGGCTGTAGCAGAACACCAAGTGGTGGAGTGTTTTGTCGTGAACTGGCACGTTTCTAGTCGTTGGACAGCTTCAACGACGCCTTTCTGAAGGAGTTTTCGTGGGCTGTTGTGCAAACAAATCAAAGCAAGATTGGAAGCTCGGTGTGATATATTGCTGATCAAAGAACAAATAACTCACCGGAGTGTCGTCAGCGACATCTAGTTGAAAGTTTTGCAAGATTTTGCAGATCGCCATCTTTACTTCCACCAGAGCGAATCGCATTCCGATGCAGTTACGTGGACCAGCGCCGAAGGGTTGGAAAATGATTTGGTTGACTTTGTTCATATCCTCAAACCTGATAAAAATCAATGAATCTTTATAGCTTGTAAATGGCAAATTTATAAGGTTCTTCCACATAAAAGCAAAGTAAAAATTTTTAGTGATCCACAATTTTTAAACCCTGGCAAGCCAATTTTGGCCCGGGTTCCCATTACGAGACATTTCGAAATCCAAGTGCGCTTGCTTAACAAAACGCGTTCATCTAAGCAGAATATCCAGGGCTTCGCAAACAGCAGCCTTGTTTTGATAGGCTGAGGCAGAGCCATTCGCACAAAGCGCAGATCTAGATGTTGTTTTAACACAAATTCAAGCCGACGTTCTGATTCTTAATTCTTTGATCTGGCAGCATTTACCCATGGCTTACCCAGGCTTAACAACCCAGCATTTACCCAAGCTTAACAAAGCGAGAAACTTGGCATATAAAGGTACATAAACACATAGTAATTCCTGTTACGTGAACAGGAGCATACATTTTGTAGGAATCTCCGTTTGATGTGCAGGTTGCTGTTTTCTCAACTCCTACGCAAATATGATTTTACTTCAATAAATAGAATTTGATCTCACCAAGTCACACCAAGTCACAGTTCAAGATACGCTAAATCGGGAAATGTATCACTCGAACTTAATATCGTTGCCACAATACCTATTAATTTTACGTAAATGTAGCAAATGGCGAGGATGCTGCAATAGCCAGAGGGAAAGGAGAAATGTCCACAGTTTTATTTTACAGCGCAACAACATTTCCAAGAACCACAGATAAAATTTTAAAGACAAACACGTGCCATAGTGACAAAAAAAATAATTCGAAAAATCCGAAACAAGCATGTAAAGACAAAGCATGTGTCATACTGCTATCGCAATTTCAGTCAGAAGTCCCTCATTCTTTAACGAGAAGAATCAGTGCTTGACTATCGCAAAGGCTCAAAAGCACTGGGGACTCGCAGCTCTTTTTCTGCATAAGCGCAATGTTTTTTTAAAATTGCAATGATATTTAAAACAAGCAATAATACTTTAGGCTGCAAAACTAAAAATCAAAGAGTTTTTTATTTGTTAAATCTATCACACTGAGCATCGATTGTGACCAACCGAAAATTTGCATCTTACATCGATTGCTGATTCTCAACGCAGGAAGATGCCACCCATTTTGTTTAGCAATTACACCAGTGGTCTTCAACGTGGGAGAAATCGCCCCCCAGAGGGCAATTTTATGCGTTGTGGGGACGATTTTGTGATTTACGAGATTTGGGGACGATTTTAGTTTCCAGAGGGGCGATTTGTGCGATTTAAACAATTAAACATAATAAAATTTTCGAATTGATTCCAAAAAAAGCAATATTTGTTACTTCGGAATCAAAGCAATTGATGCGTTTTCGACTCCATGGTTCGTGATAATAAAGGTTATAAAACATACGAGAGTAGTCACGCAACAATCAAACTATCATCGTTCAGGGTAACGCTTTACTGCACCAACTATCCAAGAAGATAGAGATTGTCACTAGTTGGGAGTTAAGCATTGCGGTCCTCACAAAGATTATGGATGTGCAGGTATTTTCTTGAGGCTCTTGTTCAAAATAAGATAAAAGAGTAGAGAAACTGTTGCGCCGAGTAGTTTTTTAGGTTGGATAAACCAATCGTTGCATGATCAACGTCACAAAAAGGACATCAAGCAATAACATTTGCCAGTCTCTATAGATCACCACGTTTTTTTTTGGATGTTTCTCGTATAGTATGCCACTGGTGTAGGAGGAGGGGTGCAAGGGTAGCGAAAAAAAGTTTTGATTTGGTAAAAATCCGGGTAAAACGTTTAAAATCCGGGCAAAATCCATAGAATTTTGGGCAAAATCTCTGAAAACCTTTACAAAATCCCTGACAATCTGAGCAAACGCCCTCAATATATGAGCAAAAGTGGCCCCCAACCTGCTTTAAATTGAAAAAAATGGCGCCCAAAATCGCAGAGCTTTTTCTGCGTTGCAGTCACTTTTTTAGATTCTTTTCGGCCAAGTTTGGGAGAATTCGGGCAAAAATCCTTCGCACCCCTCAAAATTTGCCTGTTCCTCCACCTATGTAGTATGCATTATAATTAGTTCTGTTATACTGACTATGGTTGAAAGCAACCAATACTGATATAACTGTCGGAAAATGCCCAATTTGGCAATTTTTCAAGAGGAAAACTTCAGCTTTTTCGCAGATAGTAAAAATGGCCCAACAATCATAACATTCGTACCACTAACTCATCGCATCGACTTTCGCGGCAATAGCGAATATTAATTGCAAATGGCCGTCATGTTCAGCCAAGTGAATTTTTGTCGTGAACTGCCACAAACCTATCCAACCGTATTGTGTTATTATCAGCAAAATTGCCTTGAAACAAGTCTTCCTGGCTTTCGGTAGAGCACTGCCAAATCACTGTTTCTGTAGGCAAAAAACTATGACCGTCCTTTGCCTTGTATTGTCTTTGTATTCCGGTGTCTAATGCAGTTGTAGAATGAGTATTCAGTCGTGATACGCCTGTGTTAAAGATAGTGACGCCGGAATGGGGGTGCATGACGGGGGCACTTCCCCTTGCCCCTTGAAAGGAGGGACAACGGGGGCACAAGTGCCCCTAAATAACAGCATCATAGGTACTTTCAGGGACGCCAGAGAGCGGTGAAATGATGGGGGTATTGCCCCCTGGCCTTTTGAACAAGGAGGTACTCGTCTTTTCGGTCGGGCCGATTCGGCCTGACCGTTTCGGTCTGAGTCGTTTTGGTTACGGGACATTTGGGTCTGGCCGTTTCCGTGTGGGGACATTTCGGTCACGACATTTCTGTGCATGCATAAAGAACTGATTACCTTTGTTTACTGAAGTGATTATATGGGCAGGCGGAATATCACGCTAGCTGGTGTTATACCAAGTCCCCTTTGAGGAGTCATGATTGCGGTTAAATCTGAATTATAATTATGAGTTTGAAGTATTTGTATTTAATTGCAAAATGTCGATAATGATTTAATTTGCTTGCTGATCATAAAGAAAATCATATTTTGATGCTGATTAACTGTTGGATCTTGGAACATGTTTGTAGTTTTTTTGAACTAAAACCTTTCGTTGATTTAAGTGCGTTTGCATTAAAAAGTGAACGTGTAAGATTTCTGCAAGATTTAATAGTCTGACCGAAATGTTTCGAGACTGAAATGACCAAGACTGAAAAGTCCCGTGACCGAAACGGCTCAGACAGAAACGGCCAGATCGAAAAGTCCTGTTCCGTGAAAAGGGAGCAACAGGCGCGGAGGTGCCTTTTCATAACAGAATCACAGGGAATTTTATGGTTTTTCAAGATCAACTTGAAATAAATTTATTGCAACTATTCGTGCACCCATAAAATTCAGAATGGTTTTCTACAATTTCTGCTGTTGCAACCTCTCCACTGGCGTTGCGCTGAATGCGCGGTTCACCACGAACGGAATGTGCGCAAAGAACAACACCACATATTTGCAGAACCGCCGCCAGAAAGTTTTCAATAGGGGGGTTTTTCAGTTCTGCAGCAGGGCTTTGCGTTTGTGCGGGGGTGCTTGACATTATAAAATTAACCAAAATTCCATTGATTTATAGTGTTTCACTTTCAATTTGGGGGGTCTTGGAGATTTGTTTGGGGGGGCTAAGCCCACCAAAGCCCCCGTGGCGACGGGACTGCATATATGTGGCGCGAACAAGCAATAACAAAATGATCTCGTCGGGTGAACTGTATTGTTGCTTGTTGCCACAGTGTGAAGCTTTGCCCACTTGCCGCTCAGGTTTTCTAATCGCAACAAAATGGTGCTGTGACCAGGATGTGAAGGTCGTGCCGTGTGAAGCCTTTAAGAACGTGCGATCGGTGCAGTTCGTTGTAAATAACAAGGGGATGTTATTACAACCTCTCCGCTGGCGTTGCGCTGAATGCGCGGTTCACCACGAACGGAATGGGCGCGAAGAACAACACCACATGCATGTGGCACGAACCAGCAATAATAGAGTGATCTCGTCGGGTGAACTGTATCGTTGCTTGCTGCCACAGTATGAAGCTTTGCGCACTTGCCGCTCGTCCTTTCCGATCGTAACACTGCCATTATTTTTGAGGTCAACATTGTTGCTGCCCAAAAACAAACACAATTGGTAACGATTTTTGTTTTTTACAAGTTTCCATTGCCCTCAACTCTTTTACTGCCCCCCCCGTCCTGTAGCTGTTCTGGCGTCCCTGGTTCAAGATGTGGAAAAGTTGTGATTTTGAATGTATTTAAGACAGGTATCAATGCTGTGTCATTTTTGCCTGTTTTTTGAAGCTGTGTTCTTGGTGTTTTTAACAGCCCGGTGGCTAGTCCGGCGTACGGTCTCCTCGGGCTTCGCCTGAGTCTTCGATTACGATTTACATCAGAGAACGCGAGCTTGTTTGCTTTGTACGTTTGTGCCTCCACCCACGGCCCCACTTCACTAAGTTGTGAACTCGGGCTCTTTTCTTTGGGCATTGTCACTGTTCATACATTTTCCTTCCAAAGTCTGGCCTCTCGCGTTCATGTTGCAGGTGACGTTTATGAAACAATATGGTTCGTAGTAGGCGTTCTCACGACTTCGTTCGCTCTCGCTTTACTCGGGCTCATCCATTAGAGTCCAAGCTGTCCTATGCAGTTAAGTATTTTTTAAAACGTAATTCATATCGGAATGAATGTTTTGTAAAGCAATGGACGTGCATAGAACATTGGATTTGAAGTTCAATCCAATGGACAGTTCCCATTTCGAGAATAATTTCAAACGATCGACAAATTGTCTAACAACTCGGGCTAATATGAATGAGCCTAGCTAGTAAGCGGAGGAACTACTGGCGTTATCATTGCTCGTTTACGTACGTTACTCAACAATGGAGAAGTTATCATGAGAATTTTTCATTTATTGTTACATAACATAACGTCACAGGGCAACGATAATGCCAGTCAGAATAACAGCAAATGGGAATTTCAGTGACGCAAGCGTCGAACGTTTTTTTTCAGTCAGTCAGAATAAATCGTATGATGAGCCCGAGTGACGCTGTTGACCTGGCGTCGCCCCTGTAACAGCCTATTTGAATTTCAGGTGGTTCACCGATACGTTTTCATAGTGGTGTATTTCGTCTAAGATGGTGTAATTTACACCTTCATATGGTGTAAATGTATTGACGTCATATTTCAATGCTTGTGATGTCACCGTTCCCGATTCAAACCACAAATATTTTCTATAATCTTTTGACGTGCACTTGTGCGCCCCACTTTGAAAAAGGTTCTGCCACACATGCACACGCGTAATAAATACCGCAGTCATCTTGACATGAACAAGACCGGTGGCAACGCCATAAGGCTTGAGCTGACCAACTTGCAAACGGCTTTGAAAAAGCTTGCAGATAAACGCCATCACAATCAGTTGGAACCAGCTGTTTTTTGGAAATGAGTAACATTCATCCTACAAATGCATTTGCATTCATTTTGTTTGTTCGTTTTGTTTTGTTCTAACTAGATTGTCCATTTATATTCCATTACCACCGAAATTATTTTCAAAACAAAACAATATTTTCAGACAAAGCAAAAATTATAGGTAGGGGGAGATTTTCAAAAAAAGTTCGCGTAGGCGGTTTGTACAAAAAAGATTGAAGAACACTGAATCAAACGATTACTAGCGCTGTTAGCAACCTGTCCTTTATAGTTTTCCAGTGCAATGTCAAGGTTTGATTTCAAAATTTTAATTACGATTCAAGAATTCATAATGTGAAATAAGGAATTTTAATTTGCAATCGACTGATGTAGACAGAAATTCCAACTACGCCATTGTCGACGCCTTCACTAAGCAATTAATCGACCCTTAGGCAAAATTTTTCCTTAAATTTAGAGTCGCTTAGCATCAGATTTAGATAAACACCCACGCTCCAGGATTTTTCGTGCCTGTGCATAAAAATAGCACCACCTCCTACGATGGAACGATATTATTAGATTTTGATAGTAATCAAACAACATCACCTTTCTGGCCTGAACTCCTCTGGATCTTTCCAGTTTTCTGGATCTCTTCCCATTCCATAAACTGGAATGTCGACGTGAATACCTTTAGGAATGCGGATGCCGTTTATTGTAGTGTCTTCTTCACAAAATCGGACGTTTCTGCAGGCGCAGGAAAACCAAATCATCGTCTACATGGCCCTGAAAGCACTCTTCAAAATCGAAGACAAATTCCGAGCTCGTCAAAACCTTGATCCGCAGCCCAATGAATGCGACGGACAAAGATAAGAACCAAACATCCGAAACGTGTCTTTAACGTTTGCAAAGCACTAACAGAAGTGGGCGCCTCATGCATAGTGTATTTTAGTGGCTTAGAGAAACAAAAAGCGCTTAGTTTATTATCGTATTTGAAAATAATTTGATTGAAGTAGGATAATATGTGAATGATACACGTATCGACATAAGTATAGTGGTTGTTGGTTGTGGTTGAATCTTATCTTACCAATCTTATCTTACACAAATATCTTCCGCGAAATCTTATCTTAAATTATACATTACTCAACATAAGTCGTTGAACCTTAAACTACGCATAAAATATACACATTATACGTTACCTGACAGCAGGGGGATATAGCCTCAGTGACTCATTAATGCACATCGTCAAGTACTTCATGCTGTTAATCGCTTCGTAATTGAGACTACCCTGTAATACAAAGTATCAGACGCTTACAATCATTGTCTGCTTATAATGGTTGTCTGGGGAGATTCAGGCGCATTCCGACTGTTTCCGGATTCACACAATGAATTGTCAAAAACTGTGAACATGGTTATCACGTTTGTAGAAATCGAAAATCGAGCATGGACAGTAGTTTCTAACACAAACAGACGCCACATATCACACAAAAATTTGTTATGTCCCGTTTTTGTGCATCGAAGAACGAGTGAGGGCAAATGTATGCACAGTCAGGTTTTCCTGTTTGGCTGTGCCACTGTCAACTTCTCAAGATCGTGACACACTGCTTACGACTGATCTGTATACCAGTACGGTTATCAAAGTCAACAGCATAGCCCAGGGGCCTCCAAACTACGGCCCACGCGCCAGCTGCGGCCCGCGAAGCCATTTTGTCAATGATGAAAAAATAATTTGCAGTACTTACGAAAAATTTGTTGATTTGGTAGAATATAACATGACCCGCAACAATCACATTGCGTAAGACGTCCGGCCCTCGACATGTTCTGTATTACTTCATGTGGCCCTCGGACAACAACGTTTGGAGATCCCTGGTATAGCTCATCAATTATCTGTTTTTGTCTTACATATTGTTCGATGGTTTCTTTCACTTCCCGTCGTACTTTTTCTTGGCAGTCTTTGTACACAGCCAGGTTGTAAGCCAGAAACAACAGTGCACTAGAGGTAGTTTCGTATCCGGCCAAAAGCATGAGAATGCTATTTCCAACGATCTCATCCCGGGATATACCTGCGATCGCAAAGTCCCGGTTGTGTATTACCCTACGAGCCAGGAGAAATTATGAGCAGTTTAGGTAAAATCAGTAAATTATCCATTCCGTCATCATTTAACTTTTGCATGAAATTGATGTAATGTCTGTGTTCTCAATTTGCTCTTTGCCTGACTATCAGCAGAGCCGGTCAAAATTTTAAGGGTAACAAATCGGTTTAGAAAAGTAAGTGAAACCTCCAAAAATCTATGAATCATCAAAAACTTTCTGGACGAAAACTTCGGTTAAAATTGAAGATTTTTGATAACTTGATAACGGTTTGTTGCCAACTGCTCTTACTGGTCCTTTTTTTGCTACTTGGTTTGACAACTTCACGGTTACTGCGTTGGGTCGACAGGTATTGCATTCTTTCAAGAACGTTTCAAATGTCACGTTGTTTAGCGACGCACGAAGATAAATAATTATTCATTTAAAATCAGTCAACTGGAGCATCACCAGGCCCTCACAGCATACCAAAACAGTTTGTGAAACTCTTATACGAATCTTAGTGGCAATAAACATATTTTTGCAGTTCAAAGTACATTGTTTTCACTATTTGAGAAAAGTATTAAATTGCTTGGTATGGAGTTTGCAGAACTGTCTGTGATTGCTACTGACGGTGAGGTGTTTCGAGTCCTCCTCCTAGCTAACCCTAAGGATACTGCCCCCGTCATCCTCCCCATTGGAAAAGTGGGCACGAAAATGAATGGATGAATGCATGAATTAAATTGCTTTCAATATGTGCGTGGTTCACTTGCCTCTACTTCACTCACTGCATCTTACTTTTGGAAACTTCAGCACTCTCTTACCTTTAACAGAATCCTTCAATTTGTTCTCGTCAATCTCTGTCTCCAACATGCATTTCAACAAATCCACTTTCTGATTAAGGAGTGGAAAGCATAAACACCAGCCCAAGCAAATGAACTAAATACTATATTGCAAAAGTTTCACTAATTAACTGTAGCATCGTCAGTGGCGTCAGCACTGCAGCGCAACCAAGAGAAACCAAATTGAACTTTCTTTCCCGTGAAACGGAAGTTTGTAACCCGTTAAGGACCTCGACATTCCACAATCTTCGGCTTTTGAGTCGAAACTGCCTCAATTTCACCACATTCGAGGATTGCCATCCAGCAAAGGTTTGCGGCCACACCAATTGAAGTAAACGGCTTACTGTAGATCAGTGGTTCTCAAAGTGGGGGGAATCTCCCCCTTGGCGGAGATTTTGAGGGGCAAGGGGCGAACACAACAAAGGAGGCGATAGGGGGGCAAAACATTACAAACGGGGAAAAAACGCTCAACCACTACCATTATTCGATCTTTGAGTTAACTTCTGTTAAAAATCACTGAGTCAACCGCGGCTGTGACATTAATGCTCTCAAAGCACAAAACCTGCTTGTTAAAACGTGAACGAGGTGATCTACGACTATACCTCACTAAAATGTCTCCCAATATTTCGAAGCTTTTGTGAAGGCCGCCATGCACATCCATCACACTGAACTGGGAACCATGATATGTATCGATTTCTTTTCAAATAACATTGTTTAAATATATTACCTCGTGTTTGCTTTATCAGGCTTGGGGGGCGACAACGATGCGTCGAGAATGGAAAGGAGGAGATGGATCAAAAAAACTTTGAGAAACACTGCTGTAGATGTTCTGCTAAACAATCTTATCAGCGCGCAGGCAGCGGAATGTTGAACTATGGCCATCACCATTCAAGCTGACGTTTAGAATTGTTCTCGGAAGAATTTAATGGGCAGATAACTTGCTTCGTAGCTAAGTAACGAAAAGCCTGGATTATGTCATTTACTTCAGACATCAAGCAAGTTTGTATATCTTTATACACGCGTTTGACTATTCCAGTTAGTTCACGTGTTGCTTTTTCCGACGTCTTCTTTGAAAAAAAGTGTGTTTTACATTTTTATGTGGATTTTGAAATTTAATAAGTAAAAATGGCAACACCAGCGTTTATTGCACGTTCAACGCTTAGCCAGTTACTGTTTACTGTTCATGTTATTATATAATCAATGTTGCTTCTTTTCGTCTGAGTGCATGGAAAAAGCATGTGATCAGCACGCGTGAATAATATCAATGAGTATATAGTAGTTTTTGAAGTAGCGACACAGGTCGTTGTCAACACCAGTCGTTAAGCAGCAATCAGAAATTCCTATTCCGTCTGGCATTAGCGTTTGCACAGGCGCATTGTAACGTATCTTAGTGGACGTATTAGTTATATCGAATGATTCATAGTGCGAGGAACGTTTACATCGCCAGATAGTGGGGTTTGAGTGAGTCCAATCTGATTTAAGTTGTGTAGAAAAACTACATAGAAGTGTGATTGAATTATTAACTTGCAAATATTGTTTCGCAACATTTTCAACCCAACATTCCTTCAAAAACGATTTAGAAAATGCAAAATGGGGCTGATAGTCAACACAGACGTCAGTAAACAAATGTAAGGTGTTGTTCCTTATTGTTGCAAATTCAATGTTTAGCATGACTTCAATGGTTTGCAATGACGTCATTTTTCGTCTATTTGGCTATAGACAACAAAGATTTGTAATTTTTCCTCCCCTGGAAAATATCTTTTTAAATTTTTAGCCGGCAACTCGTACAAAGTTGAACAGCATTTTTTATTGCTCTCTCTCCATAAAAATCTTGTAACGCTGTAGCGAAATAGATCACGTGATTTTCTCACCGCATTCTTCCCATTGTCNAGTTTGCGTTTTATCATTGCGTCAACCAATGAGCTGAAGTAGTTGAGAACGTTGCGAGGAATGAGAGAGAAATTGAAAANCTCCCCAACTTTTTCCGTGGAGGGGAAAATAACTGCAATAAACAACATAAGATGTCAGATTGTCACTCACAATGAGCCAAGAAGGACCTACAAAGTNAAAATAAAATATTCTATGGCTGAANGAGATTTTCTAACCCAATAGTTCTAAGTATACAAGTTGAAAAGTAACTCACAAAATTGCTAAATCAAACAATAAGTAGAGAGCTATGCTAAATCTGCACAAAGCCAACAAATAGTTCTTTGCGCACTGCAGCAACCAAACGCAAAAGTGAATCAACACTGTCGAAATTATTTTACAGTATGTGATTTGAACCTAGAGCACGAGGCATACGTTTGACAAAGCAGCTCTCTGGAAAATCCACGCGCGCACAAAATATCAAGACAAGAAATTTCCTGTCGCACGAAGTGCTTCGTGCGCTTCGTTTGTTGCTCCGCAAAGCAAGAGATTGTACAACAACGTGGAAAATACATCTCGCTGGTTATGGTTGCGTTCCTGACAGAGATGCAGTTCGAACCAAACTTAATAAACTACAACCATCAGGATTTCATAGCCTTGCTGGGATGTATAAACGCAATGAAGCCCTGCATTTACCCAAAGACTCAGCTTTAATGTGGCATGGCCAAGAACAGTGGAGCACTCTCGAAGGAAGTCTTACTGTATCACAGGTCTTTATCTAGATTAAGGTATCATTGGCGCAGTTGTGCTGTCCGACGTCATTTGTGGATGTGGAGTAAATCTTTATTCAAATTATTCCAAAGGTTTGGCGTTGCCGACAATACGCTTCTTGCACTAACACACGATAGACTTGTGTTACATGCGAAAACAGTGACAGGGTGAACGCCTGGCTTCCACAACGAGTGGTACATGGCGTAGACTCGGAAACATTGTGGATTTATCTACAGAACATGAAAAGTCGGAACGACTTCTATCGTAACTCAGTTCTTGTCAAACCATTGTTTAACTATATTTGAGCCTCAGCTCCACTTGAAGTTTGAGGTCTAACGCTGGGGAGGAAGAGGTGCAGGGAATGTTTAGCATCAAAGCATTTACTTTTTATTGTTCCTTGACTTTGTTTTCTTTGAGAACCAACAAAGACGACGAAGAAATCAAGCGACTGGAAAAAATGAGTGACACCTACTGTCTCCGCTGAAAGCAAACGGTAGGTGCGATTGAAAGCAAATAACGTATCAACGCCCGAGTAGACCAGCTGTGTCCTGCCGAAATTCCTTCCTGAGTCAAAAATAATGTTACTGACTTAATGAGGGCGGCACATTGAATGACTTAATTTGATCTAAGCAAACTTAAATTTAGTTTAAGCTGCTGTATTGAAAACGTTAGAATTCTAACTACAATGGTGACGACAGTTTGGCATCTTTTACCACTTCGTAAATGTGATGTCATTGGCAAGTTTAGTTCCAGTGGAACAACAAGTGTAGAAATCAGAAAAAATAGGAATAGTTTTGCAAGCAAGGTGTCATCAGGCCTCTGACTAAGAGGATTTAAGGCTTTGGGGAAGAAATGCATTTTTAGGGGGCAAGACTTTTCTTTTTGTTATATGTTTTAAACAAAGTTTTTATTAAGCACGGAATATGGGGAGGTACAAAAAATTGGGGGGCACTGCCCACGAATGTCCCTCCGGGTTACGGGCCTCTGTGCCAGTGGACATGTGGAAATCTCCCACTATGAAGTACAGACGTGATAAAGTGGCACTGAGGACCACTGCATCAAAAGTGTCAAATTTGAGATTATCAAAATAAGGACAGATTGTCCATTATTACATATACTACAGCGAAAACCGAAACTGGGCCAAAAAAAGCTTCTACTGGGCTTAAGTTAGGACATAGCTGCTCTATACTTTAGAAGAACGAATGCACTTGCTTTAATCAATCCGCTTTTGTTCGAAAGCCGGAAACGGATCAGGAACCTTAGCTTCTCCGGGATTCTAAATTTGATATTTTCCTATTAACTTTTTACTCGAAAATGTTCTTTCTCTTCGTTTCGAGTTGGTAAAATGAACTTTCACCACTGTTGCCCACCTGGAAAGAAGCTTTTGGCTCCCGCTGAAAAAATCCACCATTGCGCACCCTGGAAGAAATCCTTCTGATGCCCATGTTGGCAAAACTGGTTCGAATTCAAAGGAAGAATTTTTTGTTTAACCAAACAATGGCCATTGTCTTTTTTTACCATAATGAAAGCCAACGTCGGAGCATATAACCTAATAAAATTTTTGTGCCTCTGTGATGGCGGTGCGCTAAAAATACTATTTGGAAGTTTTTAAAGGGCGCTGCTATTCAGAAAAGGAAGCCTGCTTTTATGTTGTAAAAATATTTTGTGAGCAATTGTTTTGCGAGTGGTGCTGTCCATGCTCGAAGGCAGCAATCTAGAACCATCGTTTGATAGAATCCGACGAACTAGTAAAGACAACTAGACAGCACAGCATCCACATTTGAAAACACTGAAAGCTTAGCTGTGGTTGCCAGCTAGTATTGATGCGACTGATATCTGACCTGTCGCCTTGACATAGGGTACTGCAGACAAGTCTCATGAGAAAACAACAGTGAAGCACTCCTGTCCGTTCGATGGAACTTGGAAGTGCGTAGAGGTGTCCAAGAAAGCAATGTGCTAACAGAAAGTTGTTGCGGTTTCGGAAGAACTATGTCCTAGTTGTCAATCAGAAACTAAATATTTATTTGAAGTTAATTTAGGTCAGTGGAAAGTCTAGCCACACAATTAAAAGATGTACTAAAAAAAAAAAAAAAAA
>JGI24158J21664_10005519_pt1 | contig 16538 bp, 8 predicted proteins | sample Ectturendosymbi3_FD_21664 | JGI IMG/M metagenome (IMG submission 21664)
CAATACCATTGGCAGGAAAAAAGATTTAAAAGCTGTTTCTAGTAAGGCTCAGGTACCGACTTTGTTGCGTCAGCGTCATAATGCGGCCCTGTTTTTTTGTATAAGTCCTCGTTTCGCCCTCAGAGCAATTTGAGTTTGAGAACCCTGGTCTATGGTCTATGTGAGTACTGATGAAGACTTTCAAACTAGATTTCTTCTCAACCAAATTTAAGCTTCAAGGCATACAAAACGTACATCACGATTATTTGGTTTTAAAACTGAACAAAATCAAAAATTTACGATTTTTATTTAAGGTTACCGCTGATGCTACACATAAGGGTAAGTAATGCAGTATTTGTAGCACGCCAGAGTTATCAGAGAAGAATTTTTGTGATGGGCTTGAAATGAAGTTTACATCATCATTAGGTTGGATACAGCAAGCTGGTGCTCAAGAAACGCCACGGAAAAGCATTACTCCTTGTTTTACTTTCAGTTAGTGATTACAAGCGGTTAGATACAAGTTCGTATTTTTTACTTCCACACGGAGCTTGAACCTCAGGAAAATGTCAACCATGATATGAATTCTCCAACATTTCCACTATACGCAACAATAGGCATCGGAAGGGGAGGAGTAGAAGAGGGCCTTCGCCCCTCCCTACATTTTGAAATTTTGCATTTTCCTGTTATAATTATAGCAAAAAATATTGTTTGCTAAGTTTCNAGTGGAAAAAAATAAATTTCACCATTTTGCCCACCCTACGAAAACCAATGGCTTCACCTGGAAATTCTACTATTGCCCCACACCTAAATNAAATTTTCCAACCCTCATGTACACTACATTTGATTAAACATGGACAATTGGTGAACCACAGTGCTTTGATCAGGTTCGATTAAATTATGCAATAGGTATCGCAAGCGATATCGGTGATTTGCTCCGAAGTATTTCTGTGGCATACACATTGAAAGTTTGACTGCTCTGAAAATTTTTGGTGGAACTTTTGGAATTGGTAGGGGACAATTGCCCCCCTCCTGGCTACGCTCCTGCTCAAATGTCGTCATCCCGTCGGGGAATAACCGGAAAAACAAACCTGATTACAACGAAACTAAGGTAGGAGTCTTGAACAAAATGTCAAGATGCTACTCCGTGCAAGGGCGGATCCAGCCAGTATCTTTAGGAGGGGCGATTTCAGAAATATTTCATAGTCAAGCCTTATAACGGTTTCGCTTCTGTAAGAGAGATGAAGTATATTTCACAACGCTGCTGTGACAAAACAATGGACGAAAAAACGGCTCTATATCGCGATTATGTTTTCCGAATTGTACAAAATTATGGTTAATAAAGTTACTTTCGCAGGTTTTAGGGGGGGTGATCGCCCTCCCTGGATCCGCCCCTGACTCTGTGAAAGTTGGAAGCAGACGTTGGAGGCAATCCACACTTTTTATGATGTAACAGACATGGCACTGATAAACAGCTGGATTATTTACAATCACGTTTGCAATTCCGAAATAGCCGCAGAATTTTCATGCAGAAAGTTAGCGAAAAACTAACGGGGGGCTCTCCAAACGAAAGGCTACAAATTGAAAACATTGCAGCTGTTGCAAAGCATGCTCTTACACCAAAAAAACGCAAAACTTGTTCTGGCAATGACTGCAGAAACATAACAGATATTTGCGTGATTTGCAAAAATATTGCGTGTTGGTGTTGTAAATATCAGTAAAACTTGCACTTGTTAAATATGTGTGTTTGCCACTTGTTTGCTTGCCTCTTAACTCTTGTCGTTTTTATTTTGCTTGATTCTTCGCCAATTTGACACAGTTTGCGATATTTCAACTCAATTAAAAAGCTGCGTTTAGTGTTTTACTTACAAAACAGCGTGTGCGCCAATCGTAACAATCCCACCAGTATGTTTTCAACGCTATTTCCGATTTGTTGTTGAACTACAATTTGACCAAGCCAGGTGGTTTCACTGAGATTTCACGGCACCGAATGGTTCTCCATTCTTCTAACTCTAACACATTTTTTTGAACGTTTTTCGTCACTTAGCGGGCGGTAACGGCTCGGTGAAATCTAACGGCAAAAAATATCGTGAGCGGCCCGCTGGCTCAACTTTAGTGGCCCGCCCAAAAACCGGACCAATGGTGGCTTATGTCATCTCTAGATCGGCGTTGTCCATAAGCCAGTCCGTAAACCGTAACCGGATTCTGTGTGAAGACAAATTTAAGAATATGGTCGCAAAGCAAACTTAAGTGCGGTTCAATTCCAGTGTGGCGAATCATTTTTATGAAGCAACTATTCCTTGGATAGACAGTTTCAGCAGTTGCTGTAACGACCAGACGTGTTCCACACGGGTGTGAGCTGTGCCAAATATCTGTGAAACCACGTCGCTGTTCCGAGTTTTTCTTGGTTTTATTCGCAACCGCATGCGTAGATTATGTGCAATCAGGGGGCGGATGCAAGGGGGGCGATAGGGGCGATCGTCCCCCCTAAGATCTACGAAAGGAACTTGTTTCACCATGATTTTGTACAATTCGGAAAACAGCATTCGCGATATAAGGCAGTTTTGCCGTCCAATGTTTTGTCATAACAATGTTGTGAAGTATAGGCTACTTCGTCTCTCTTTCAGTAGTGAACGCGTAATGAGACTCGACTACCAAATATTGCTGAAACCGCCCACCCTAAAATTACTGGCTGGATCCACCCCTGTGTGCAATGATACTGGCACCTGTGGCTGTAAACTATAATAACAGGCCAGATATACGGAAAATTTACAATTATGTATAGACAGGTCAAACGCAAACGCGTTCTTTGAGATCAAATTAAGTGCTGTTTTTCTAAGTTAGAAAGGTAAACGGTTTCCTTAATTTTGATCGACGCAGAAAATAACTGAGCAAAATGAAGTAAGCAGTAAAGTTCGCTTCCAAACGGTTTTTGATTTGAACTACTCACACTCGCCCTTAACTATTATCCGCTGTCGCCATGATTGCTATTTGCGTGAATAAGTGAAAGAAATACCATGGCAACGAGCGTCGGATGGATTTTTTCCAGGGGGGGCCGTAGTGGATATTTCCAGGGGATAGACAAATAATAGTTTCCAGGGGGGCCAACAGTGGTGAAGTTTAATTCTATTAGCTCGAAACTAAGAGACAAACATTTTTCCGCTGAAACGTTAACAGGAAAGTTTCAATTTTCAAAATCTAGAGGGAGCCAAGTTCCCCCTGCCAACTCCTACCGACACCGATGAACGCTGCGATAACCCAAACTTTAATTTCCACAGTGTTGCACATAATTATGTTTTCTACGTCCCTTTTAGGCACATAGCGGCCACTTTTTTGACCAAACTTTTTAATTCCATAACAATCCATAACTCGCCAACCGACTGAGCTAGAGAGCTGTTCAAACCCTCTATGCGCTCAGCAAGTCTTCTAGTTGAGATAAAAAAAATTTTTTTTGTTTTGGGTTTGGGGTTCTCTGTGTTGAACGTCACAAGTGGGGGGTGTTGTTGCGTTTTTTGGCCAACTTTACACGGCCCTGGATACCAATCCAAGGAGCCAATTTTTGGCTCGTGTTTTTGTTGGAAACTAGGCTAACATACGAGTCTTTAGAGCCCTTAATTGGCTTTCTAGCACATCTGGAGCCAATATATGGCACAAAAACCAAAAAGTGGTCAAAATTTCTACCCTCACAAAAGGAAACCTGGGTTGAATGACACCCATTTTGCATATGGCCATAACTCGCCGCCAGAATAGGCTAGAAGGCTGTTCAAGCCCTCTAAAGACTCGTGAAGACTCGTAGTTTAGACTGAAAAAACAATTTAAGCCTGAGATCACGTTTTTTTTGTTGATGTTTACACAATGAGAGGATGTTTATGCATATTTGTTTACATTTGGAAGACGTCATCATCCCCTGGGAGTCGACCAATCGAGCCGATTTTGTGGCTCAAAGTTTTTGTGGATTCTAGGCTACAATACGAGTCTTTAGAGGGTTTGACGGACTTTCTAGCGTTTCTGGTTCAAAAGTTGTGGCAAAATAAACAAAAATTAACTAGGGAAATCTCCGAATATTGCTCAGCAAGTTCCTGAATAAATTGGGGTCTTTTGGCCATAACTTTGGCACCAGAAACGCTAGGAAGCCGATCAAGGGCTCTAAAGACTCATATTACAGCCTAAAATCCAAACAAGCTTTGAGCCACAATATCGGCTCATTGTCTGGCCGATGACATCATAAAAGAAAAACCAAAAAAAGCAAAACATACCTTAACCCTGACGACATCCACCGAAAACCCCAAATCCAAATCTCAAAAGTTGTTTTTCAGTCTAAACTACAAGACTTCACGAGTCTTTCGAGGGTTTGAATAGCTCTCTAGCATAAGCTGCTGGCGAGGTATCACCGGCCATGGAAGCTGTTAGTTGGTGACATGCTTTTTCTGCAATTTTTGGATTTTGGGGAAAAATCGGGTTTTTGAGCCACAATTCTGGTTTCAGACATGCTAGAAAGTCAATCAAGGGCTCTAAAGATGCGGATAGTCTCCTAGTTTCCAAATAAATTTTGAGCCAAAAAATGGCTTATTGGATTGGCGTCCAGACCAGTCAAAGTTGGTTAAAAATTCAAACACAGCCCCACTTTGTGACGTCTCCCCAAGAGAATCCCTGACCCAAATCAAATATTTTTTTTTAATCGAAACTAGAAGACTTGCCGAATCCGTAGAGGGTTTGAACAGCTCTCTAGCTGAATTGGCTGGCGTGTCATGGTGTTGCAAACGTGGGCATGAATGTGTTATCCGTGGGCCTAAAAGGGCTCGACCCAAACAAATCAAGGGAATTGTTGCAGCTCTGCTACTCTTGTTTTATCCACTCTTTTAGCCGACATTTTATTTTTCCGTGTTCTTTCCTTGAAATTATCCCAAATGATGACATTGGTTTCCCTATTAAACATAAGTACCGAAACCAAAAGTATCATTTATGACTTCCAAAACAATCTTAATGTTGCGCCTTTTGAAGAATTACCAGATCTATACTTTTTTGTTCTGGGCTGGCTGAGATGTGTTCGTTTTCTTTTGCCGCTTTATCTGCGAAGAATTAAGCTCCGTTCCTTGAATGAAAAGAACTTTTTGATGAAGAAACTTATTTTCACCAAATAAATCACCAATATTACTTGCATTGATTCACCTTTTCACATCAAGTGGCAGGCTTAATTAAACTTCTAATAGTCAAGTCTGTCATCTGAAGATTCCTATGTTTTAGCATAAACCCTGTTATTTCCGCTAATGTGCCATTTACAACGTGTTGTTTGAGCAATGACCGAAAAATGAAGTGGCTCTTTGAGGAGGGGAAACAGTTGTCACGCCATCTGAAAGATGCAGTTATTGTGCTTAAAGGGACGGGAGCTGTAAATCTTGGATAACCGTCTAAGTCGTGGCTCACAGCATGGGCGTCAGAAGGGGGGGCCATGCCCCCCTTGGATTTTGAAATTTTAACATTTTCTCGTTAAATTGTTTGCAAAAAAAATTGTTTTCTGAATTTCGAGTGGTTAAAATGAAATTTTGCCTCATTTGCCCCCCTGTAAAAGTCTTTTTGCCCCTACTGGAAAATCCACCATTGGCCTCTCCCTGGAAAAAATCCTTTCGACGCCCATGGCACACAGTACATGGCACACAGTATAAAAGTTAATTGAAAAGATGACTTGAAACCTTCGTTATCACCACAAGATGTTTGCGTTAAGGTGCTTTGCCTTGTGCCAAGTAAGTGATAAAGGGTAATGGATCCAACAAAGAATGTTTGCAAAACATTTCACAGATTCTAGTAAACAACAATAAAAAGATTGTTTATTTAACGCTTGAATGGTCAGATCTTTTCTTGAAAATACGGTAAAATTTTTTTTCCGTAAATTTTTTCGGAAACCATTTGTTTACGATCACTTTCAAGTTTACGCAGTTCTTGACATTTGGATTTTGCTTATTTAGTACATTCTGCATTCAGTATCTTACTGCACAGTTCATAGGCCTCCTACAGTATTTCCTAAGATCAGCTCACCTGCACATTGTGCGCAACTTCCTGAGCATTGCAAACCGATGTCTTTTTGCTGGATGCAACTTTCCTTGCGAAGCTCACACATGCTTCTGTAGGTTTTCCCGTTTCTTCCGCACATTGGATACTCCTTCCCACCGCATTTGTGTTCGCACACACATTGCTTGCAATAAAAAGTTGGATTTGGAGACTTGCACGGCCGATATATGCGAGATAAACACTAACGCAATGCCTCCATGATAACTAACGGAAAATTTTAAGAACCACACAAATAAATGATGTTTCTGCATAGGTAAAATCGGAATTGTTTTGCACATGCAGAAACACTATAAAAAATGAATTTCAAATGTATGAAAAGTCTAACTGTTTCCACCAACAAATATTTCAATTAGAATGATGGTATAATTCAGTTCAAACAAATCCAGTTAAAATCCAGCCAATTGTTTGTGGATATAATGGAAAAGTATTCGCAATGAGTTTAATGGAGGTTAGATTTAGTTCATAAATGGCTTCTATTTGTATTGGACAATATTTAATGATCATCGTGTTTATTATGTAATGCGATTATAACGAAAACTTGCAGTGGAAAATTTGAGTTTGTGCAGTCGTATGAGTCACATACGACTTTTTCGAACATTGGAAAAATGCTGCCCTCCTCACTGAAGTGCATTAAAATTTGAACTTTGGTTTGCACTTACCGGAAGATGGCGGTAGAAAAATACCGTCTAACAAGCTGCTGTGAACTACGGATCAAAAACAAAATTTATTAAACCTTAAGCTCTAGCCTTGAAAAACATATGTAATAACCACATGCACAGCCGCAGAAGGTAATGTTGCCAAACTTTCAGAATTGATTCTGGAGATAAATAAGAAAACGTTTGACCTCAAGCTTGATTGATTGTCAAAAATCGCAAAATTAGAAATGTGGTTCATCAGTATGCAAACTTTGTCAAAGAAAAAATTATCCAGTCATCCACACAAAGTCCTCACTAAAAATAAATGTCTGTAGTAAAAATTTAGCATACTTAAATACGCTCAGCATGTAGATGTAGAGATGCGCTTAAGCTAACTAAAAATTAGCAATCCTAAAAAGTGAATCAGTCAACCTAAATTTTATTCAAAGGACCCAAAACGCCGAAATTAACCCAATAAACACTCTCGCAGTGCGCACAGGACATTGCAGTTAAGAGATCGTCCAAGTTTGTCGTCATCTCCTTGCGGACATTGATTTATTATAACTTTTGTTTCAAAGCGTAATTCAGCCGTTATCTTTTGCAGTTACCGGTGTGTGATTACCGCGTGCAAGCCTGCAACTTTGATTGCTCTCAAAATTTAAATTCCCGTTCTGACGTTCATGTAACTAGTTTGCTGCCGGTTTTTGAACAGTTCGTGCAATTATTGATGACCAAAAGAAAAACGAAAGTTTATATTGTGGAAAAATCTTTGCTGTTGCGATGGCAATAACGAAACAATTCTATCTGCATTTTACCGAACAACGAAGCAGACAAAATGTCATGATAGAAAAATGAACAAAATAAACAAAACCATTTCAAAAGCCAAACAATATCAATGGCCGTTAGGCATCATTTCTCACGTCTTGTTTGACTTTCGCTGGGTGGATACTGGGTGTTACTTATTACAAATATTGTGAGATATACTCCACTTACAGTTTAATTAATGTGAACACAACAAGTTTAAAGCCGCCATAAAGAAGCTTCCGGTCCTAAATTGGATTACGTATTGTAGCTTTCAATTTTGTTTGCCATGTAAATAACATCTTGTTGGTAGTTTTTCATCAACTGAATTTTATAGTAAACATACTTTGAGCTATAACAGTTGATACGTCCAATGCATGCTACGTCCTCAGGCGAATTTTCAAGAATGCAAGAAAAAGAAGAAAAGGACTTACATGAACGTTGGTGGATAAATGTTTGCATAACTTCATTGAAACATTTTATTTATCTTTGTGCATAACCAATACTCCAAACCATGCAAAATCTATCACGCCATTATGCTGTACCTGGAGTTCATTGCATTTGGCACCATAATTGCAATCCCAGTGTTTAGCGCATTTTTGAATCTTTCCGTTTGCTGCAAAGTAAAAACGTTTCCGTATTTTTCACAAATCTAACTATTTAGCGTTTCTTGACTCAAATCGGTGATAGTTACACCCACGTTTCCAGCTGTTCAACGCCCACATCAGAAATAACATGATGTGAGTGCCATAACGGCTGAATACGTAGATTTCAATTGTAATTTGAGCAAAACAGACTTAGGTTCCAAAATAAGCCGTTATCAAAATATTTTTCTGACTTCATTTTTTCTGGTTTGCTCTTTGCGCCGAGTGAGACTGAGATGCCATTCTACCACAGGAAGTTTTGCGACTACTTCGAGCAAAACTGCCATGATGGTTGAACAGCAGCTTAATCATTATGCCTGAAAACTCACTTTGAAGGATTTGTTATTTGTTGCTCAGCCACTTTTTCCAAATTTGAAGTTACGAAGGAATTGCCAAATAAAAATTACACGTAACTTCCAATGAATTCCAATAAAATTTTTAAATGTCTTGCAAATAAGTGAATTAAACCTTTCAAATCATTTGTTTTTTTAAAGTCCAACACAGATTAAGACAAATGCAAGTTTCGAGAAACGGCCTTTCACGTAGCTCATGAGAGAATGGCAAATAAATATCAAGTTGACTTACGAAGTATTCCCACGTTTTTTGTATCTAGATGTTGAAGAAGTATTTGAGATCTAGCTTGTTCACAGATGAAGAAGCAGAAAATCCATAACAAGCAAATCATTTCTAAATCATAGCTAAAGCTGAATCACTAACAACTCGTTATTTGATCAGATAAAAATAGGCTTATTTGCTCTGCTTCAAATTTTGTCACGCTCGAACACAACAAATAAAAATTGCTTTAGAACGGGTGTTTGTAAGCCATAAAGAAAACGTATTTCTACAACTTTGTTGATGTGCCTTCCTGGGCACGAATGAGTTAACGCTGTATCGGAACTAAGTGAAATAAATCGCTAGAACATTACAAATGCACCCATCTCTTGCTGTCACTGAATACTGAAGTTAAATCAAGAAGCTCTGAGATTTTATCTGCTTGCTCTGAGGTTTTATCTGCAAGGTGGCGTCCACTCGAATAAAGTGATAGTTTGGCGTAAGTTTTGTCAGCTAGGTGCTAAAAATTAGAGTTGCCTTGCGTCGATCTGTTTTTGACATACTCATGTCGCAGCTAATGCTATTGCTCAAACTTGCATCGCTTAAAATTTGAGATCCACTAAGTTCTGAGCATTTAAGTGCGTCTACAATTGCAAAATCTCAGACTTCGAAGCCGCTGAGTGCAATAATTATCAAGAGCTGTTTTATTCAACCATATGTTTCATCCGAAACTCTGAAATTAAACGATAAAATATGCGTCATGCTCACGCAAAGTGTGAACAAAGCACGGGAAACGGGTCTTATGTTGCCCTGTAAAGGTGTGCATGTAGCCCTCTACGACATAGTCATCTACACATGTTATTTGGATAGAGAGAATATTTCATATTAGTGTCTTATGCCACTGTAGACGTCGTTGTACTTGGCATCTAGTTATTTCCGGACACTAACTTTAAAACGTGCGCACTACGGACGGCTCACACCAACACTAATTTACGCCGTATTTCCTTCGATGACCAACTGACAAACTTTTTTGTCAGACTAGCTTTTCCTAACTAACAATATTTACCCAAATCAGTTGATTTTCGAAGGATCTAAAAAGAGAGTTGTTCGGAGTTATCTAAAAAGCGTAGCAGAACGCCATGTTTTTAATAAACATTGAAGTGAAAACTGTTTATCTGACGATATGAAGGCTGCCAAAATCTGTTTCTTTTCTGATCGTGGGGAGGCTACAACTCTCCTGTAGATACTTTATGTCATGAAATAATTACTAGTTTTCAAAAATACATTTTCAAAACTGTTTTCACACTAATTTTGGACAACATATCAAAAAATGAAGAGCTGAAGAAAGAAACTTATCCGGTAAAAAGTGTGTAGCAACATGAAACTATGTTGAAGAAATCTTATCTGTAGAAAGTAACGCTAAGAAAACTTCTTCATTTATATATTTTGAATTTTGAATTACTTTAGTTGACATAAACTGCGCAGCCCTTTAGAATAGCAGCTTATTCAATGTGATCCTTGCTACTGTAGACAATACATTACATTCCAGATGCTGATCTCAAACGATTTACCCTATCACAATGAAAAAGAGCGTACTAAACAATGCTTTTTTTGCATACAACCTTAAGGTTTTGATTTGCAATGTAATAACAATTGGTTGTGTTCGTGTGATGAAATTTATGGCTTATAAGGTTTGACATAAGGATTTCAACGGTTTAACTCATGCGCCTAGTATCCGCAATTTGTTGGAGTGATGCCCTGCGAAGTCTTAAAGCTAACGAAACCACGATCCTTTTGGGATACTTCAAGGCACACCTTGGGAAAGGTGCTAAGTTATGGAAGGGTGTGATTGGCCAACATGTTGACACTGACGTAAATGACAATGGAAGTTTCTGTTGCAACTGTGCTGTAACAACGCACTCTGCATCGTGGACACTTTCAACACAGAGTTGATGTGCACAAGTCCACTGTTGCAGAGATTCGTTGGGTCAACGGTCACGCATAGATTTCTGCATCTTGAAATACCAACGGAGCTACACAAATGTGCAAGTCTAGGAGGTCCTACCGACTAAATTAGGAGGCGCTTGTGGACAAGGATGCAAGAAAAACCTCTGCAGACAGCGTATCGCCCTTGTCCCGAGAGATTCTGTAATGCACAGCTAACGAGGATGCAGAATGGTAGCTATTCAAAGCACATGCAGCTTCATCTGCTGCTCTCGAATCGAATGTGGAAGAAAACGAATCGGTGTGGCAAATAATGACCAAAAAGTAGCCCCATGGAACCAAGAGGTGAAAGATGCTTCAAGCAAGAAGGTAGCCTACTGGGCAGCGTCAGATCCAGATAGCGGGGGGCCTGTAGCACCTTTAACAGCACGAGGCCTTAGCAAAAAAATGCACTTAAACGCCTGTTAGTGTACTTTCAGCTAAATGAAGGGTAGGGACATCCATGTGACCAGCATTCAGCATATTGAATTTCGCAAGCACGAAAAACCTGATCCTAAACAGCAACTGGTGGGCAGGACATTATGGGCTATATATCTGTTTTACCAAAAAAAGTATATACGAACTTTATGACTTCAATTACCGGCTGTAGAAGTTAGTGCCAATATTTTTGTTCATTTTCCGTCTCTTGTGGAAGTTTGAAATCGACACGCCCACCGTTATTTTTGAGCACCAACAATGAAATTAGAGCTTGACTGTGTGCAGAGCTTTCTTCGTGCCGACGGTGGGATAGTCTGCATTTTTCATGGATTTCACGTAGTTTGTTGATGTCGCCGCCGAAATGGCGGAAAACATAGAGGAAAAGTGGACAACTTGAGTGAAATCTACATATTTCTTCAATACTTTTTTTATGAAGCGTCTTGGCAGCCGAGCAATAAGGAACTCCTCGTAAGAGCAATCGCCTGCAGTGTCATCGACAATGTCACCTTCAGGCATTCAAGAAATCGATTGCGCAGAATGCAAAAAGTGAACCCACGCTGCATGAGGTATTCCAATTGCTTCAATCAGTCGAGCGGCGCCTGACACACATTGAGTCCAGTCTGAATCTGCGTATCACTGCTGTCGAAACAAGCTTAGAGGTTGCTCACGAGAAAAGCTATAAAGTAGACTGGAGAGTCTACAAACTGAATTTCAACTACATGCAACTGAGAATCGCAAAGCAATAATCATGCATGAACTTGTTCAAAGGAATTTACTTACTGTTCCATGGTATTCCTATGAAAGAAAAAAGTGAAACTTAAAATTGCACTTTTCTGCATCAAACCTCGACCGAATCATATTCTCGAACGTTCATCGCCTTCCACGCAAATCTTCTGCTACTGCTTCATCCACTTCTGCTACTGCATCACCCATTGTTGTGAAATGCCTAACCATGAAAGACCGGAACTCCATCCTCAACCAAGCTTCCCATGCCAGACAGTTTAAAAATATAGCATTACAAAGCACCTTCCACTGGCAATGCAGACTCAACGACGTACTCTCCTCAATACTGCAAATACATTTTACAAACAAGGAAAGTGAATCTAGTGGAAAATTGTCGACACAGACTACAGACTCTTTGTTGACGGTGATATATTCCCTACTAAAGTCTAAGTGCCTAACAATCTGCTATTTGAATGCTTGCAGTATTTTCGCTTATAACTCGGCACTAAACCTCGCGGAATTGGGTGCAGTTACTAATTTCTATGGGTTCGACATTATATGTGTTACTGAAACTTGGTTGGATTCTTCTGTTTCAAACAACCTTCTACGTCTTTCCGGTTTTTGTCCTCCATTCCACCTTGACCGAAATCGTCATGGAGGTGCAGTCTTGGCCTACGTCAAATGTAAAATTTTTTGTCAGCGCAGACTGGATTTAGAATGTGCCGGCACTGAAATACTGTGGCTCTAATGTCAAACTTTAAAAAAATCTCAATTTTCATAGCGGTATGCTACCAACCACCAAGGTTTGATACCCAGTCAAAACAGCATTACTGTGATTCATTTTGCTCTGCTTTAACCGCCATGTCGAATACTCAACTGATTACTAGTTGTCGGTGACTTAACGACCTGTCACTCCAGAGACCTTCGCACCGACAGTCGTGCTTTATCTCGTGTTCTTTAACCTCCTTCGGACTATAGCATTTGGTATGCTTGCCTGCACGTCGAGGCATATATTAGACTAACTTAGCCAGAGTTAATATCTAAAAGTGGCATTCTGCCTCCTTCCGCAAGTATCTAAAAGTGGCATTCTGCCTCTTTCCGCAAGTCTAGAACTTTGTTTAATTTTCGCAGAGGTAAACTATAAAATCTCCCTCGCCACAGCACGCAAGTCGTTAATTTGGGACTATACTCAGATGCCGACGTCGAAGGGCTAAATGACGCTCTTTTTAAACGACGCTCTTTTCACTCTTTTCACCTGGAACTTCATAATAGCCAACTCAACCGATGTTAACTCTGGCTTACAAAATATTACCGACGTCATCAACCAGAATGCTAAAGCTTATTTCCCAACCAAACCATTACACCAAAACCGAAAATCTAAACCCTGGATGACTAGGAACATTTTACTACTCCGAAAACGTCATAGGCTATTCAAGCGCTGGCGTAGATTGCATAAACCCGACATAAGCAGCTTTACAACAAAATACGCAATCTGGTCCAGTGAAAAATCCAGGCTGCCAAAAATCCCCTTCCAAACACATCATTCCAGACACATCACCAAACGACTGAACTCGCTTTGTCAAAGCAATCCCTAACTTTTGGAAAATCGTGAATCAATACTGGCAACCTCCGAGAGATACAGTAGGTCCTTCCCTCTTTTATCTAATGCATTGCCCTTCAGTCAGACTATGACAAAAGCAACATGTTTAGCTATTTCTTTGCCTCTGCATCCCTGCCGAACATCGACTTGACGCTTCCCCATTCGCTCCTAAAACGGATGCGCGCATCTCCCCTATATACATCGAACCTCTAGATATTCTCCATGTTCTTAAGCGTCTTGATCCTTCTAAATTCAAAGTTCTCCTTAATCTACCATACTGCTTACTTAGATTATGTTGTCAACCCCGAACTACAAGCCTCTACAAAAAGCTTCCTATTCTGACGCCGCAAACTACAGGCCTGTTGCTATCCTCCTCTCCTTGTCTAAAATATTCGAGCGAATTATTCACAGTCACGTTTATTCATACCCCGAGAGTAACAAGTGGTTGTCTCAACTTAATTCAGGCTTCCGTACAAAACGTTCCACATCACTCTAAGAAACCACACATAAACTTTATGCTTCCTATGATAGGGGCTTGTCTTCAAGGATCGTCTTTATGAATATTTCCAAAGCCTTTGATCGAGTTATTCACTCTGGATTAATCTATAAATTGGAACAGTTAGGAACAGACGGATCCTTACTTAATCTCTTGTCGTCTTACTTGAGTCGTACGAACGAATTAGTGAGAACCAATGACAGTCATTCAAACGTCTGCTATACAAATTGCGGGGTACCACAGGGCTCTGTCCTCGGTCCCTTATTGTTTCTAGTATATGTCAACGACATTGCCGAATCCATTGAATCTTCAATCTCATAATTTGCTGACGACACAGCATTACTATTCTCTTCTAATTGTCCTCTTCATCTCCATCAGGTTTTAACTCGCGATTGCCACACCTTGTCCAAGTGGTCAGATGTATGGAATGGAAAGTTTAATCCAGCAAAACCAAAGTTTCAACGATTTCCAAACGTCATATCTTTCACCCTTTTCTTACATTTAACAGTATTGACCTCAGTGAAACCGATTATAGGCCTACATATATTAAGTCTTACATTTAATCATGCGTTATCATGGCATCATATTTTGTGGATTAAACAAACGACCACATTTGGACTTAACCGCATAAACCAGCTTTCACACCTTGTTCCTTGCAAAGTCCTCTGCGCACTCTTATGTTTCTTGCGTTCACCCAGTCGTAGATTATGGGAAAATATTTTTCGCCAACTGCTCAACGTCGGATAGCTTGCTCCTAGAGCACATACATACAAAGACTGCCGAATTAACACGAGGTTGTTTTCGTACAATACGTAACGTCGCTGTCCTTTCTGATCTCAACTTCATTCCACTATCTAAATGGGAGATCTCCATACGCTCTTGTTCTTTTATAAAATAAAAACTGGTCTTACAGTACCTATCCTGCCCTCCACTCGTTTTTACCACTGATCCTAGGAAAATCTCAGCCTACTCATGGCGTCATGCCAATAATTTTCAGCTTCCCCTCTGCAGACGTTCGCTAGTGTACAATTCATTTTTATACAAAGCTCCCTCACTCTGGAACTCCCTACCACAATGCATCAAATTATCTTCTAAATTTGTAGCTTTTCAAAACCCGCATCACCAAGAAACGTAATACTTGGCACTCACACGGATCGAATCCATCCGCCACCTGATTACGATGTATTTTTCGCCTTGGTCACATCCCTTCAAACATTATATGAAGTCCTTTCGTCAGTGTAGTTGTGGGTCTAAGGAAATGCTAGAACACCTTCTCCTGCAGTGCAATTTGTCATTGCACCATCGCAACTTACTTATTCTAATGCTATAAATACCTTGCTCAATGAAAAAATTTATAATCAGCCACAATACTCTACTCTCACTAATAAAGCTTTAATCCATATTCTCCTGTTTGGCCATCCGGAATTATTGTTTTTAAACCAACAGTAGTTATCTTTACAGCACTGTCTTGATTTGTTAAGCACAGTGGACGCTTTAAAATTCCTTGTTTGATAATCCTGACTTGTCCACTTTCTGGTGTATCCTAACTGGTATATTATTTGCCTTTTGCCGCTTTGCGATTGATTTCTTTTGTTTCTTCGTTTGCTGTTGTTTTGTCGTCTGCTTTATTTTGTGCCTATTGACCAGACAAGAGACATTAACTAGGCCTCGGCCTGCCGCCAATTGTCTCTAAATAAATTTGTCACACAAATGAAAGCAAGTTAACGCAGAAGAAATGTTGGTACATTCCACGAAAGCAAGCCATAGCTTCTTTCTGAAACGGCATCACATCCGCGAAGGATTGCATAAACGCATAGCGTTTGCCTACCTAGGCAAAGTTACCAGCTGAGGCTTTGGCGCTCCCACGTTCATACTGTAAGCTATAAGCAAGCATTTACTTAGAATCCTAAAATTTGTGCCGCATTGCTGCTGCAAGAAGTCGCTCTTCCAAGCACTGAAAACAAACGTTACATTGACACAGTAATGTGGATTTTTCTACTGTTGACTGCTATCTCGGCAATACAGGCCACCTTTAACGCCCCCGCGAGCCACTTAAGTGGCCGGCACTTTTTTGGCCATAATTCGCCAGCTGCTGCAGCTAGAGAGGTGTTCAAACCCTCTACGGATTCAGCAAGTCTAGTAGTTCCAAGTCAAAAAAAATTTTCAGGTTTGGATTAGGGGTTCTCTTGGGGGGACGTCACAAGTGGGGATGTTTAAGCATTTTTATGGCCTACTTTACCCGGCCCTGGACGCCCATCGAATGGGCCCACATTTTGGACCAAGTGTTTTTTCGGAACTAGGCTATCCCACGCGTTTTTAGAGCCCTTGATTGGCTTTCTAGCATATCTGGATAAAAAATTATGCCACAAAAACCAAAAAGTGGTCAAAATTTCTACCCCTAGAAAGGAAACCAGGGATTGAATAACACCCCTTTTGTATATGGCAATAACTCGCCTTTAGAATAGGCTGGAGAGTTGTTCAAACCCTTTAAAGATTCGTGAAGACTAGTAATTTAGACTGGAAAAAAAAAATTTTCAGCTTGAGATCACGGGTTTTTTGTTGATGTTTACACAATGAGAGGATGTTTATGCATATTTGTATACATTTGGATAATGACGTCACTT
>JGI24158J21664_10005521_pt1 | contig 16535 bp, 8 predicted proteins | sample Ectturendosymbi3_FD_21664 | JGI IMG/M metagenome (IMG submission 21664)
GCTGTGGAGTGACTATCTTGCGTCGCGGCTACTTTCGTTTAAGGTGCTGCATTGGTTGCAAGCGAATGGCAGCATCTTTCCATTGCCATTTAACGCCCAGCCACGGTTGGACAGGCGGCAAGCACCAGTTTCCAAGTTTTCGGGGTCAACCAACCATAAATTGAAACCCCATTTACCAGCTCTTAGTGGCGCGTAATAAACCAACCAACTGTGCCACCTATCCGGTGTTTATTTAAATGTGTACAAAAAGCACCAATGCTGTGTGATGACTGCACCTTGTTGACGCTTTGGCAATTCTAAAAGCATTTTATTTAAACGCGATACGAAAGAGAGGGCAGGGCATCAAACGCGAATAGATTACTTAACGAAATACCCAGCAATGTGAAACCTACTTCCATGAGCGTCCGGGGGAGGGGCCAAGACCCCTGGATTTTCAAATTTGACATTTGCCGATGACATTTTTATCAAAAAAAGGTTGTTTTCTTAGTTTCGAGTGGTTAAAATGAAATTTTGCCACTTTTGGCTCCCCCCTGCACAAATATTTTTGGCTATACCCGTCGAAAATCCACTATTAGCTCCTCTCTGGAAAAAATCCTTCCGACGCCCATACCTACCACAAGTTTTCTAATCAATCTTACATCGCCCATAGTACGTTTGTTCACTCTCACCTTAATATAAGCGTCCTCCCTCCACGGAGGAAAAGTTGTAGTTGCCTCGTCTCTGTCAGTCTCGTAATAATACAGGTTGAAGGTTTCCTTGCAGGTTGCCACATTTGGTACATCTTCGCACGACCTATTGTATAAACAGAGCAGATGTTCATCCAAAGATAAAAATATTTTTCGGCTATTGCAAGCGCGTGACTGGTAGCAGGCAGGGACGGATCCAGGGGGGGAGGGTGATTGGGGCGATTTACCCCCTAAGCCTACGGAAGTAACTTTGTTCACCATGACTTTGTGCAATTCGGAAAACAGCACTCACGATATAAGGCCATTTGGCCGTCCATTGTTTTGTCACAGCAGTGTTGTGAAGTATACTTCATCTCTCTTATGCAGTAGTGAACCCGTGATGAGACTTGAATGCCAAATATCACTGAAATCGCCCCCCCTAAACTTACTGGCTGGATCAGCCCCTGGTAGCAGGTAAAATTAATGTTTGAGTCTGTAGATCCTGGCTTGCAAATTGCAAGTCGGTAAATCGGATCTCAGCTAAACCGACTTATGCTCAATATCGCACATGAATGTTTCTGCAGTGTTTCCAGAACAACTTCGTGTTTTCACCGGATATCCGTGTTGGCGTAGAAACTGACTGAAAAGGTACAATTCGGTAGATTTTGCAAGTCGTTATCAAAAACGCTTGTTGGTAATGCGCATCGCCTGGTCGATGGTAAAGAAACAGCAGGGCTAATACCAAACAGCAGAGACACTGGAGAGTTGCTTGCTATGATGAGATCAGTGGCGACCCACCACTCAGACACCACGTACAGCGCGAGTCTCCAATTACCTAGTTGCTTGCTTTTTGCAGTTTATAGATTTTCGTTCAGTGCCATCTTAGACGACGAAGTCACTTGTGTCAAGAAACATAATTAGCACCAAACGTTCTCTCGACAGCGGCACCCAGGCTGGCATTGGTTCATAAATCAGAGGCCGAGCTATCCTCTGCATAGCTCATTAATTTTTTTAATCCATTTCAAACACAAGATTGTTTTTAAACAAAGAGTTTCTACAGAGCTTAGGATTTGAATTCCAATCTTTGAAAGGTTTCTCTTCTGCAACAATTTGAAAACAATAGAAACTTGTCCATTAACCCGGACTAATACGCATGAGCGTGGTGCAGAAGACGACCTGGCGACTGGCGTCATCATTGCTCAGTGACGTACAACACGTAATAATGGATGAGTTCTCCTGAGAGCTTCCCATGAATTGTTACGCACTGTACGTCACACAACAATGATAATGCCAGTTAGAGGGAGAGGAAATCGAAATTTCAGTATCGCAAGTCTTAACGGTTGCATTCAGTCAGTGTAGTGGCGGCTTAAAAGTCATTTAGCCTTCTGCAGATTCCTTTTATTGTTATTTCTACTCTAATCTTACAAAACGAGAAAGCACATTGTTAGCGAACTATACGTTTCGTTTTTTTTGCACAATTAACCAGTGCATTTATAAATTTGCCGCATGCATACCGTCTTTCAACCTTTATTTAAACATGTGTCTTTTTCAGACAGCTATGAGCCCGAGTGACGCTGATGACCTGTAGTCGTCACCGGATGAGTTTCAAGCCATACTTGAGGTTAGGTTTGAAGTACTCCTGGGCAGGTTGAGAAGGGTGCGTCATGCTTGCAATTTGAAGCAAATAAAACTTAAGTTTGTTTCAAAATAGGGAAGAGATTTAAGCTGTGTTCTTACCGTATCGTGAACTCGACTTCCACATAAACTCGTCTAGCGCCTTTGACAGGAATATACTGCGTTCTGAGCCAGTTGTTTTGATTTGGTTTCGTTATTTGACACACCATGTGCATACGGCGTTCATTCCCTTCAGCATCATCACTCGTCATCTCCTGCCACTGAAAATAGATCAAACGCGTTCATGTCTGAAATCTTCGCATAATTCCCAAAGAAACGTTTTCATATTTCCACGTCCAAACTCATAATATTGTTTTAATTGTTGCATCAGTATCAACCAGAGGAAAATTCAAAGTCAGATCTTATTTTTGGGGAGGCGGCAGTCGAAAAGAGGGCGACAACGCACATTACCGCTTTTAAACGTCCATCTAACACTTCCGCAGTCATACGGGCCCATACTCCATCCCCAGACCAATCATTTTGTGGTTTGAGTACTTTACCAGTATAGAGCGCAATTATTTTCACTATCTTTTGACTGGCACGGAGAATGAAGAGCGAAAGAAGACCATTTTTGTTTCCCACCCGAATCTTGCNAAAAACATAAGCTTCATTATCCTGTCTGCCCTTATTTTTTCTTGTAACCTGAAAATTCACATTACCCTTACTTGTATGTGATATACTCTGCAAATCCAAAACAAAGGCGCTATTAGTGAAAAGAGGGTGACTTCAGAGAGCCGCAATAATCGTTTTTGGGGCAATTTTCCCAATTTCTCCCATCGCTGGATCCGCCTCTGGACTCAGGCAGTTTACTAAGCACTGCGTTTCCTTATAGTTTTAAGACCACTAAACGGTTGTGGAGAAAAATCAAATTCCAAAAAGCGAAGACCTCTATTTCTGCAAAAAGCAATAAGTGAGGAAAAAATTCTCAGCATAAATCCTCCGCTGACAATATCATTTCGGCAGTTCAAAGCCTGTCACATTCAACGCCATTTCTATCTTACAACGGAGATTGAAAACAGGAAGTGCCGACATTTGCCAGTGATCACTGAGCTAAACATGGGCTGTAGATGGAAATTCATCGTCATTACAACAGAAGGATAAAACACTATGTCATTGTTTATAAATGTGATTTTCAGCGTTTTCAGAAATAACGGTTGCCCTCCCATCGCATCCGACCACACACGTTATACTAACAGCGACCAAGGGACAAGAATTTAACCTGATCTTGCTTTTTCGTGAAGCACAAGGTCTATGATTTGATGGAACTCACGATCAGGTGACCACCCAGTGAGTTGGTTGGTTTGATAGCCAATCATAGCGAAGAATGATATCCAGACAATCAGCGCTGTAACTTCAACATGTGGAACAGCGTGTGCCTTCCACAGACGTCACTCTGTATCACTTATCCATCGTCAACTCTTCCCATTAAGCCGCCAAGAAGCAGGCGCGAAGTCCTTGTCTACTGACGCGCAATCACGAGACCGGCAGTGTGGCGTAAGCGCTTTACTTTCAAAGTGCTTAGTTATCTCCGCCAGCCACAAGTATTTTTGCTACAGCGAAGTAACAAAGCATCTACCAGCTCCTCCTGAGCTATACTTGTTTACACTCTTGTAACCGCTCATAAATGACGTCGTTCATTCACGTTCGATCAAAAATAAAATCAATTTTTGTCATACGTCACATGCAGCGAACCCTGGCAGGCAAAACTATCGTTGAGTAAAAAGTTTTTTTCACTGACGTTTAATGAAAACAGACGATTTGTGGAGCTTAGCGAGTTTGCGCGAACTCTTTTACTCAGCAAACATTCCGCTGCCGCTCGTCTTCCACTTGGAAATCTCAGTAAACCGCACACAAATAGTCGAATATTGGTGTAATCAGCCCTTGGGAAAGTACTGCAACGAATGATGGCCAAATCCGTTGCGGTATTTAACTTTTTCCAAAAGCAAACAAAACTCAGCTTAAGATTTGATCACAAGAGGAAACCACTGGTGCAGTGACGCGTGACGCAGGCAGGCTGCAATAAATGACTGCCGGCTTTGATGTCAGCCATATATGGCTCTGAACTTGAGACGATCGGCGGGGGCGACGTACTCCTTTAAAGTTTATCCAGCAACTGCGCACAATCAGTGGTACGTGGCAGCAATAGGGGTATTCAACAAATGACAGTTGGGTTCTATCGTCTGCTTTTAGGGGCTTTGCTCACATCCTGTTGACGCTCGGGATAGCAGAGCAATTTCAACTTACCTCCGATCCTTGCGACATCGTCCATCCCAGGTCGGATAACGCTGTCCTCGTGTCGAGAAGAATCTCTGTGTAAAGCGTAACCTTTCAAGCATGAAAGCAAACGAGCACAGCAAAGCATTTACTGCAAATTTCCATTGAGTGGCTTAAACTTGCAACACCAACATCACAAAAAATAACACACACTTCGAACTCTGCAACATAACACAATATAAAAAGCAATGTGCATGGAGAAATGAATTCAGCACGCTTTTCCATGCTGTTCATCGTACAAAGTTTTCGGTTTCAAAGACTTATTCATTTTTGGTTATGGTTGCTTTAAAAAAAACGAATTTCTGCTCAAGATTACAACAGGGTGACCCTCTACAAGTGTGAAGAAATTTAACACTTTCACTTTACTTTGGAAAGTAATTAAAGTTTCGCACATGTGGGGTACACTAATCATATATGAGCAGCTATCAATCAAGATAATCTCTTCATTACAGACGTAATTACTCAATATATCCTCTCCGATCGCCCATTTGCAAATATTCGTTCAAAGCCGTAGACGTTTTGAGAAAAGCTGAAGCGTCAGAAGAAAAAACTCCTAGTGAAAAGATGTACAGAGTTGATTTGTTGTATGTCTTTTTTGCAACACTACAAACCAAAAATGCAATAGAACGCGCTGGGCAAAAGTGCGTCCCTTCATTGTCTTTGGCCCTTCATTTCCACGTAACAAACTTTCCACATTTACGGGTCACAAGAGTGTCAATAGCCTTCTGTGAAACAAGTAGGACAAAGCAGAGGGTCTTCAACATAACTCGTGACCAACAAACACATGTAGCCAGGGCTACCATCGATCTAGAACCAATAATAAGGCCGACTGGGGAAAATTCGATTATCTTATCCAAAATGAAACAATTTTTGGTGAAATTGTTTGTTTTACGACTAACGTTAGAACATGTATTTGCACATTTATCTCTAGGAACAACATTTTCCTCAGCAATGTCCTATTCTCGACTTCCTTCTTGTACTCGTCAGGGAAAACGTTTTTTCGCTTGCTCATTTCTTTACTCAGTCAAACGTTAAACCAATGGTTCCCAAACCTGTTCGAGCCGTTACCCAAATCAAGGTAGCGATTATGTCTTAAATTACCCTCAATATATCGCAGTGATCGTTCATAACATAGGACAACATTGTGGTTTTGGTTCCACGTTACCCCCCCCAAAGAATTGCATATAACCCTCTGGAGGTAATTTACCCCCAATTTGGGAACCACTGAGTTAAACCTTTACTACAAAATTAAGCCTTCCTAAGAGTCCGAACTATATTAGACAAATTGCAGCAGGGTTTCTCAACCCAGCTTACAGCAGGGTTTCTTGCCCCTTGGGGGCCACGGAGCGATTCTCCGGTGTCTCGAGCAGAGGCCTTTACTAAATAGCTCTGCCGTGGTATTGCAAAACCCAAGTGTAACAATCATAATTATTCGCCAGTTAAAGTTAAATTTGTGGTTTTCATTATGACGTCATAGACCTCCCTTGTGATGTGGTGAATAAAGTAACAGATGGAAGCACATTAAACACAAACTAGGTACTTTTAGTGATGAGCAGGGTGCAATAAGTGTTGAGAGTCTTTGGAAGGGGGTCACAAACCATGAAAGGTTAACACTGGCTTACGGTGTTAACAATGCCTAATAATGCGTTACAACTATGCACTACTTTTATGACGTCACAAAACCTTGTTTACAAAATGTTTACGATTAGATTGAAAAGGTCTGTATGGCTGTCAAACACTGCTTATTTAAAATTGTTACGCTACAGAAAATAAGAAAAAATATCTAAAAAAGGTAAAGCAAGTCATAATCAAGGACATTTCTTCGAAATAAGCAAAATAATATCTTCTACGTCGTACTTCAAAATAGAAACAAATCTATAGATAACGACGGTATAGTATCTCTGTATGTTCTACAGCACATTCCCATTGCAAACTTTGGCCTAATATCATGAACTAGTTGTGTAAAACTTATCATTTTTACTGCTCCTTCGATCAATTCTTTCGGCTTGCTTTGGTTTCCTTGGAAGACAGTTAAAACTTTCCTGTTGTTTATGAGTTTCTATGCCTGCAATAGTCAGCGATTACGTTATCACCAAATTTTGAGTTATTCAGTCTCCTGAAGCTTTTTGCCCGCCAAGCTGAAACATTTTTCAAATTTTTTCAATTACAGATGCCTTATTTCGATATAACCGATCGATCCCGCCTGTCATCAGCAAATCTTGTTTTGCTGAACTTTGGTTTAAAGTGCAAGAGTGGTTAATTTTTAAAATAAGTTGACGTAGAAAAGCGGCTCTCAATTGAAGATGCGGGGCGGGCTTCTTGTGGAGAAAATCCCGCTGGCGGATGGTAGTTAATTGTGAAAAGCAAGAGAAAATTATTCAAATTGACATTTTTGTACATATTTTGTGTGTTCCCTTGTCCAAAGATTAGTGTTCTGTTGCTATTTCCGAGGACACCAAGCTAATTCACAATATGTCTAAAAGCTCAACTTTACGTTTTATCCCATACACTAGTTGAGGTTTTACACATATTAGTATTCTGTGTTTTATTCTCTGACGTTTTAAAAAACTTCGCGCCAAAATTTATTTGTGTAGATATATACTGTATGCAAGAGGCGGCCATTCGTTCTGGGGGAGTGGCAATTGTGTCTCGCTGTGTGGGTGGTGCGGGATTTGGAACGAATCGAGAACCTTAAACGTACACTATAGCGCACGCTACGTTCACAAAAGTTTGAGAAAACTTTTGCAAAAAATAAACAATACAGATCACCGGAAAAGTTTGCAAATTTTGTCAGAGTTCGGATCTAACGCTAAGCAGAGCACGTAGAAAATCTTCCCACAATTACTTTACGATGAAACGACAGTTTCTTGTATGGATTTCCCCTTATGTTGCAGGTCTTGGATCTATTCAGATTTTGGCGATAGGTCTTTTAGAAGGGAAATAATTGAAACTACCCACGCAAGTTGCAACTGTAATTAGTTGTGTTGTTACAGCGCTATCACGTCCTTTATTGTCTGGTTTACTGGACTTGGCAGATGTACATGAACGCATATTTACGGGGTTGCATAAATTGTCTCAGCAATTTGGCACGGATAGACAGTGTTTACCATTGCTTAACGTAAAACAAACATTTGAATATCCGGAGACGGTGGTTTCGCTGCTTGCTGGCCGTTGATCAGCATTAAGATTTATTGTGCTGGTATCGGTTAATCGCTTGCTGTACAATTTTGTCTCACAAGAAAAGTAACAAAACTCGACATCTTCGTGTTTGACCGCACAACACAGCCTAGTCAACAAAGTTTTGCGGAGCAAACAAATGTCGTATATTATGATTGTAAGAAAGGGCAGAATTTTTACAAATTTCGCATTTCACTGACTGAATGTTTGTCAACAGACACGAGCTGTTCTTTAGACAGAAGGCAGAGATCGAATCGGATGACGTCATTAGCATCGTTGCCATGACGGCTGCAACCCTGCGATTCCCCCCTCACATACCGCACGACATTTGCGTGAGCTGTTGCGGGTCAACTTTCTAGAAAATTGCAAAGATGAGTGAAGCGAGTTCATGTCAACATCAGGCTCGAGCTAGTGCTCAGTTGGTCGGGGTCTGGAGACCATCACAGCATCCGATGTGGGGCAGTCGTTGATGGTTGAGGCTGCCGCTGTATTTGTTCAACGAATACATCAGAGGCTTGCACCGTGCGGGCAGCCAAGCACACGCAGAAAATTCGGTTAATGGCTGGATCAAATATTTATATCTCGCACAGGAATCTAGCAAATATTTAACTCCCCGTCTTTTCGTTAATTTCCACTTTTCGTCACCCAGTTTCGTTTACATTGAAAGCTGACATTTCGCCCCAGGTTCAGACCTGAGTATGTCGCAACAATGTGCGTGTCGCATAATGGCTTAAATATTAGACTGCCGCAGCATAAGTTGTTTTGCTTTGTTTAAACATTGGCCGGATTATTTCACACAACACAAAGACCCCCACGGAAACTTTTAGATGTACTTGGCACATGAAAGTATTATTGATCAAACATTATTCCTGCGTATAAACCGGAACTTTTGTTCATGGCGTTGGGTTTTCAAACTGTACATACGAAAGGTCAACAATCAACATTCACCAAGCACAAGCCCATTTCGCGTTCCTATGGCAACTCATGCATTGTCAGGTGGTGCACGGCGTTGAGGGTGCGCTGCGTTGGCCAGAAAATTCTTTGTGTTAAAAACAGTGCATACGTTTTTTCGCTGTTCCTTTGTATTTCGTAGCAGCGTGTGGAAGGTGATGTTGAAGCCGAAGTGTTTTCTGCGGCTAGAAGTTGAAACATTGCCGGGCTTTCACTTGGCTTCGTAAAATAGCACTTTGTGTTTTTAGTGTCTTGTTTCAAAACTTTGATGTTTTTGCATAAACGCTGCCAACGCAATGCAAACCTGCTTAGTCTTTTGCTGGATTAAGAGCCTGACCCTGAATAGCTAACCCTTAACAACCTCAAACGTTACGCATGGCTGGTGATGGCCGTTGGAAAAATAGAGACAAGCCAGCAACGCTGTGTTAGCTGAAAAAAGACAAGAATACTTTAACGGCAAAAGATTTATTGAGGTTCGTCTGAGTTCGGACGGTAGCGGTTACCACTGGATGAGCGCGGCTCGAAGGATTATCGGACAGGTCATCCACACGGGGCTAACGTTTGCTTACTCAGGGTAGTGTTTCATCCGGGTCTTTTTTCGCTACCATGGCAACGTGCTGCATGTCGCGGTGAGTTCGAACCAAAGTCAGTTACAAATCGTGAGCAACGTAGACAAAATATCTGCTTCTAGTCTTGACACGTACTACGACAGGCACGGAGGGCAACTCGAGAATGTGGGAGTGGGTTTTAATGTCGCAGGGTGGACGCTTGTTCGCAGTCAGATCGGAATGGAGTCGGGCCCAGTGGTGGCCGGAAATAAGTCTTGTTGACCCAGCGCCCAGGACGAACTGGTTTGAAGAGCAAGCGCAAATACGTGACGAATGACGCGAAGCAATTAGGTGGGGCGAAAAGCTGCGTCAGAGACGTTCGCGGCGGAGTTGGTTCGGTCATTCTGTCGCCGGAAACTGCAAATCAAACAGTTCGATCGCCTCTATCACCAGAAACACGTTTCGCATTAGTGCACCGAAAAATTCAAAGCATCCCCAAACATTTCCAAGTTCAGTTTTATGTTAGATGCCAACTGGTAACGGCTGGGGGCAAAAAAGCTAACAGGTCTTAAGGAAGCTAAAGTCTGATATAAGCACCCNGTCTGCAACGCTGAGTGGCAACCAATTGCGAAGATAGCCATGTTTTCAAAACAGAAGGGTGAGCATTGTGTCATTCCCAGACCAAATAATTCGTTTGTCCAAGAGATTTGATTTGCGCTTTTGCTGTTGTTTCGCATTTATCCGTATTTCGTGTTATAGATGCCATTTAAAAACTAAGAAAACGTAGGCAAGAATGTCATTTTAAGACGCCTTACACGACTACAATGCAAGGAGCAAGCTGCATATAGCTGAGCTGAACTGAAGAAGCTATTTACCGAGGTTCGCTCTGCAGCAATTTGTTTAATACAGTTCCAAACCGATTAGCCACACGACAGCTGATATCATGCTTTGTAGGATGCCGTCGGTGACATCTACAGTACAATCAATCTTGCTTGCCTGAACTTTCATTAACATTTCCAAATGGAGTTTTCATACGCTCACGATTTAAAGCTCATTATTTTAAGGAATGTATGAAATTCCACTCCGTGTAAGTAATATTTCGACATGCAACGTTTCAACACCTGGCATCCGCTGAATTCCAGTGCTCGTATCAGCAAACTGTATAAACAGATAGTAATATTTTGTTTTTTAAGTTTATGTCTGGAAGAGATTCAGATTTCTACGAAAGTTTGGGCACCCGCAACATAAAAAGTAAAATGTCCAATTCAGGTCTGCGGATTAAATTTCATTCCTTTTCTCAGTATCCCGGCAAACATGGCAGCTGCTTAGGTATCGTTATGAGTCGTGTTTTGAAAACTTTTCAGGCCACAACAGCTTTCTCACAAGGTATGTTAACAACGTCTCAGTCGTTGAGGTTTCAGCATTTCAAACGCACAGCAACCTACACATTTATCGCATTTGGGAAATACCAATTTAAATTTACAGTTACAAGCGAAATTCATCCTGAAGCCTGAAAAAAATAACAAAATTTTGATTGGAATCCACCTCATTTGTATGCCAAAAAAATGCTTGCCATGACTCCACATCAATGACTATGTTGTGTACCATCCGTGTATTGTGCTAAAAAAGTCCAGGGATCCATTGCAAACTTGAGTTTGATTACGACCAACCGCATACCGCGAAGACCGCCATATTTGATGCTGATAAGAATCTCAACCAACTCGCAGACGTATCGGTCAAGAAAAGGTCAACCTGAGTGATGAACAACAAACCCGGGAACACCGCTGCACCAAAGCGATGTAATTCGTGCTGCTGCAGTAAGTTCATGCCATCCGCAAATTTGGAACTTGTACGTTTTACATCTTGTGTATGTTAAGCGCATTACCAACGTAGCGAAATAGTAAACAAGTCCCTTAAAACCCCACAAAACGCAGGATTATCTGCACTGGAACAGTAAACAAAACTACATCTGCATCAATGCGTTGCACCACTGATGTCATGTGGTCTTCATTATTCAGATAGCCCATCGTTCAAGGGTCGGAAGAAAGGCGTTACTTCTATAAATTAATTGTAAAACTTTTTTACGCTGGTTGAGAGTAGGCATAATGTTTACAAAAAGAGACTGACACACAAAATTGTCGATTGAACAGAGGCGGCCAAGTATGTAGGGCAGTTTGGCAACTCGCAACCAATCGCGTGATGAATTGTACAGCCATGATATATTTAATGTAATGATTCATTCATATCCCCTGGGCATTTTGTAACTATCTTCAAATTGACCTTGTACAACACAAGCCCAAAACGAGTAAAAATTACTTTCAACAGACCTGCGGCTTTCACCTCTACTCCAGAAACGTATTTTTACAACGCTTTAACGACACAAGACAGTCTGTTGCCAAAAAGTGGCGAGTTTTGTGGTTTTCCAAATCGCTTGGTATCGTCCCGCTGTCTTCTGTCTTTCGATAAAAATGTAATTTAATCCTGTTTTTTGCAAACGACAGAGCCGAACGTTTCCAATGACATTCGGAACTTTACTGATTTGCGAACATTTTGACATTTCAGGCTAGTTTAGGTAGATGCTCGGTTACCAGAAACATTAATGGCACATTAAAATCTGTATAGATTGAAAAATCAAATCGTGTGCAATAATAATATCTGCACAAATTTTGTTGAATGTCAACAGCAACAATCAACGATGCAAAGGAGCAAATTAAAAACAACAAACAAACGGTTTCGCGCTTTTGCTGATAACTCATGTCGTTAAACATGGCACGCCATTCAAAGTTCTTGATTACACATGAAAAAGAACTTGTATTTATATAATGTTATAGACAGGACGCTCTGCTTTAAGTGCTTCGATGCATGAAGAGATTTGTGGTAAAGGAGAAAACACCCAGCAGGCCACGAATGTGTCACTACTCTTTGCATGTTAACTGGATGTTGAATCAGTAATCGGCATCGATCAGTTAGTTTCGAGGCATGCTACTTCATCAAAGAAAAAACTATATCCGAATTCAACACAAAATGTTCTACCCATCACATAGCCCTTCCTTACTATTTATATTTTCCTCGTTTTCTGCACGCAGTGGGAAAATCGACATCAAATCTATCCTGACCTGTAATTTCACCAACCCAAAAGGTCATGAAATTTTTCCATGTCAACCGATACACCGACCACAATACCGTATTTGATAGCTTTGACCACACTCATCAAGTTAACCATCTTTAAATCTGTTTGAATCGCGTCCAGGTTCAATATTCACATATCTGGTATCGCATATTTCACATGACAGGGCAGGTAATGTTGGGTTTCGACAAATATCCGGCTACCAACCGTGAGAAAACCAGTCTATTCAATGAGAAATACACTGTCGTGTCGCCATGCTTTGCCCTGAATGCGTGCAGGTCGGGTGGAGTGAGGGTGAAAATGCAGAAACTCGAAACGACTCTCTTATTTGTCGGGAACGCCAACTCACAGCAGTGGAGCGCAGTGCAGACAAATCATGCCTGAGATCTAAGCACTCGCCAAACCGCAGGCTGCGCCAGCCCAGTGAATCACCTCTAGGTGGCGGATAGGCACATGAGTAATGAGAAGATTTTGCTGAAAGAGTTTGAGTTTTTTTGATGCAAGACATTCTTCCGACAGCATTTCCTTTTTGACGCTGCCACCTGATGTTGTTTTTGCGAACCCCAGACTAATGTGTCATAACAGTCCTGGGCTAATCACTTGAATATCTCAAATGACTGGAAGCGCCTTTTCAGTGACTTCTCCTTTTGCGGCTCATATTCTAAAATTAACCATCAGCAGTTGAAAACCATGTAAAGAAAGGAGCCGAGAAAAACAAGCTGAGCGCGATTAACCATCATGTTAGTTTCGTTTTGTGACGGCACGATGACGAAAGTTGCATTGCACCAGTTGCACCCACTTCTTTAGGTTTTAGCTTCATATTGTGACATCACATTGGGCGCTGTACGGTGAGTGGAAAAAATATTCATTAAATTTAAATCTTACTCTATTTGAATAAAAGCTGATGATGTCTACTTGGTATAGGAAATATATACTCTGTAAGTTCTTAGTGTCTGATTCTTTGTTGGGAAAGGCTTCCTCTCGATTGACAGTTAAATTTAGAGCGACAAAAAGTGTAACATCTAAATATTAAATGGCAAAGTTCAATCTTTAAAAACAAAAAGATATTGCAATGCTATTCACATCAATACATTTTCAACAAACTTTTTTGCTGTTTTACAGACAGTTACGTTTACCTGAACATCTAAAAACATGTTGCTGACTGCGAACCACGTATGGTTAAATCTGCATTTAAAACATTTTTGTGCAAAATAATCCTCAAACGAAAAGTAATCTAATACAAAAAAGCAAAAATATTTGCACAGCATTTTTGGGTTGAGTTGATAAAACAAACAGGAAAAATTTTAATGCTTTAAACTTGATATTAATCGAAAATTCCTAGGACGTAAATGGCTCTTTCAATACATTTTATGAACAGTTGCCCAATACTTTTGGGTGGGAAAAATGGGAAAAGAAGAGCTTTGAGGGAAAGCGAGCATCCGACATTTAATTAATCGCACTGCGTACAACCAAACATTGTAGTTTTCCAACTTTTTATTCTAAAAATTCAAACTGAATGCGAATTATTCCTCCCAATGGTAAGCAGACGATTTAGCTCAAATGCTGCATATCATGAAGACAGCAAAATGGTAATAGCAAACATGACCGAAACAACTAAAGTTTTAGAACAACTGTTGTGGTTGCAGTGAGATGGGGACCCACTTTCATCTTTTTTTTGAGTTTTGCTGACTTCAAACATGAGCTGAATTAAATATGGCAGAAAATTTTGTGTGTTGCTTCTTTTAGACGGGAAAGCAGTGAATTTATTGCTTATGAAAATGAATGTTGTGTATGTGATTCAACGTTTGAGTACCCTTGCTTTCTTTTGCTACTTTTGTATTTGTTGTCTTGCGCTGAATTTATGCAAAATCAGTAAAACAGAAAAATAAAGCCTCTGTTCGTAAAACAAGCTCTCATGTTCGAAAATATTTCGTAATTGCAAAGTCTTTTCTATTTAGACTGGTTTTCAATTGCATTGCAGTGGCCCGACGCTACTCTTACGTTGTTTCAATCATGGCAACAAAATTAAACTAAAGATATGTGATCTCAGCTAACAACAAACTTTGTGAGGTAGAAGAGACTTGGATCACCAAACAAAAATCTCTCGCATTTTGTTTATGGGTCGACGTCATCATCGATTCAGTGGTGTTGAATCGAATGTGACGAACGAGCAGCAGACGTCACTGCCAACAAACAAAAAACGATACCCTCAATGTGTTCATCTCGGTCTTAGCAGCCCATAGTGCTACTGGACAAGGTAAGAGCATGATAGAATCAACGTATAAGATTGATTTGAATATGAGCACTGTATTGGGCCGCAGTTAACAAGTGCGCAGTTTAGCTCTGCTATCGATTGCACATCTTATACAGAACGCAACCACTTGTTTCTTTTGATTATGAATTACTAAAAGTGGATTGGACTTTTTACTTCAAAGGTGTATGCTTTATTTTAGATAGTCACTACAACCTGATTAAATTCCATGACCATACCTCAGTTCAACACCTGGTGAATGTACAGATAATAACACTATGAGCGCTGTGTTTTCATTTTCAAAATCATCCAGTCAATCCACCTAAAAGCTGGCGAGCAAAATGTTTCGATTTTCACGAATACTCCTGAAAATTAAAACGCGCGTTCAGAACCCTTGGGTTGGTTGACGTCCCGGCCGAAAGTAAACGTTCTTGTATTGCAAGTGAGTAGGAATGGTCTTCCTGATATGACGGTATTCTGCACTAAACTTTAAATGGTATGCTCATCATAGATGACCGCTCACTCTGCAGCAATCACAAGACAACGAAGTTGGATTTTGCAAGCATGTGAAGCAGAGAGAACTGAATGAAAGGAACCAAATTTTGTGATGTTTTTGACGGAGCGTTACCAGAGCGAAATCACTTAGCGTGGTTTAATTTACAAACAACCCACGTTGACCAGTTCTTTCATTCGTGCGACGTGAGTGCAAACGCAAACGTATTGTCAACGGCCGACCGACGAGCTGATAAGACGAAAGGCAAATTGCAGTTTTAGAGCGCGTCGCCAGGAGAAGCACAAAATTACAGTCTGATGAAAAGGCGCTGGTCATTGACAAAGACTACTCCGTTCGATTATTTCGAAGCGGGCGCGTCCGTGCATTTCCCGCACCAGCAATCTAGCGTTGGTGAGTTGTACAGCAAATCGCTTTCACAAAGTTATACATCAGCAAAACTTACCGTCGACTCCTGACGACAAGTCAAATGCAAAGGCTGAAAGTAACACTACTCCAAGCAATCGATTAACCATGGCTCGATGAAACTTTGTGCCTCGGGAATTCAGGTTGATGACTGGTACTGTCCAGTAATCCGATATTTGGAAAAACCTTTTTCTGTCCGTCCTGGTTATCTTTTACACTTTAGTCCCGGTCAGACTTGATTTCGCGCAACCAGCATTAAACCAAGTATGTTGTGGCTACTTTCACTCAACACATTCCATCTTCTGCAAATGCAAATAGATTTCACGATCAGCAAACAACAGCTGCCGATGGCACTCATGCAAAATAGCACAATCAGTAACCTTATCCCGCTGAGGCCCTGCACATGCTTGCTCTAAATTGCATGTAGCTATGAACAGAGAGCATGACAACAGACATGCCGACGCCAAGCACCACGTACATGCGCGTATATAGCGTGGCACAATTGTCTGCACACGCCGAGCGTCGCATCGCTTTTTTTCATTCCGTTGTGCACCTGCCTTGGCTTTAACTGCTGTGTTATATCACCACTTAGCGGAAAGGTTTTCTGTATATTCGCCTTGAGTGTCTTGCCCAGGAAATATCTCACCGGCATCTTTCATCCTGTCAGGTTTTCCCAGTTAGCAATTTTCCCAGTTAGGTGGGCCATGGCCCCCCATATTTTTTCTTAATTTCCCGTTTTAAGTTAGTTTGGTTGACATATGCATGGTTGCCAAACTGCCTTTTGTAAAAATGCCGGCCATTTTATCAACAACGCCAGATCTGAGCTGTGTCGTAATTCATAAGCGGCACAGGGAAAACAGAGACAATGTGTATTGTTAAGCCACAATTAATATTTTGCCCGTATTTTGACTGATTCCTTACATTTCGGTGTGTGTGTGACGTGACAATCGCA
>JGI24158J21664_10005522_pt1 | contig 16535 bp, 12 predicted proteins | sample Ectturendosymbi3_FD_21664 | JGI IMG/M metagenome (IMG submission 21664)
GGTCATAGCGTTCAACGCCATGTAACATTGGGTTGCTAGGAGATTTTCGTGGTTGGAATGCTTACGTGTATTTTTCAGCGGAGATAGTTAGACAAAGCAAACGTGGTCAAATGTTTGGTCAATTTAATCTTCAAGTGTTTACTACTTGTTCCCAACTTTGCGACCTGAAAATTACTGCGTGCTTTGTTTGGTAGACTGATTTTGGGTCCCAGAATTCGTCCCTCAAATAAACGAAGTTTTTTTATTTATCTCAAAACCACGAGCAATACAACTTTAATGAGCAATAAGATAAGGGGAATTTTAACAACAACAAACAGGATAACCGTTGTGGAATTAGGGGTGGCTGTTATATCCACAGCCATGCTGCACCCGTGCAAGTATTTTGACTCATGCGCATCGCTAAGGACAATTTGGGTAAGGTCTGACGTTAGTTGGAGAAGTGTCCCTGTCGAAGCAAACCGCTTTGCTATGTCTTCTGTATAAGTAATTTATAGATTTACTTAAAAAGGCAGTTGAAGTTACGTAACCATTAAATAGTATCAAAGAAAGCGTGACCTTGCCTAACATTTTTTCGTGTCTAATAGCGTGTCGTGTTCGAGGAACTGTAATGTGTTGACTGATGATGTGGTTCGCAATTCCACGTTTGGTGAAAGCATTTGCTCCCAAAGTGAGCTATTCGGGGTAATTAAGGCAACAAGATCCGAGCGCAAGTTTTTCACCGTAACGTTTTCAACTGGACTTCGATGTCAGTAAAACCTAAGTTATTCCACTCCCACATGTCATCCGGCCCAAACGTCATTTCCATGAGGGCAACTTCCCACCGTGTCTCAGCTGATCAGAGCGTCTGGCCGACCAGCCATCAGCATACTTCGATATGTTATCTTTATTACGTCACCGCCGTCCCGCAATGTGTCATTGATCATCTCGTCAGCGGCTTTGGCTAGTGCTAGGTCGGAACATGTCTTCCCGTTGGGGCGAAGCCATCTCTTCAAAATGTATCACACGTCGATTGCGACCTACCTAGCGCAACAATATCTTGAATTATTTTTTTAAATATGTGCTGGTGCTGCATATTCACAAGTTAGGTCACAAGGATTGCTGTGTCACTGTGGTTGTCTATGATGAAGCGGGCTTCAACAATATTGTATCTTCTTCGAGAAGAACTCATGTAGAAAATAATTAAACAACACGAAAGAGACGCGTGGGACATATATTCGAATTCGATTCAGGTCGTCAGGAAGACTTAAAAAACGATACTTGCTGCTTCCCCGTGTTAAGCATTTTCGTGTGAAGCAAGCAAGCTCAACGCGCAATATCTTGGACTCCCCCCATTGCGGTCGGTTCGACTGTTCTCAAAGCGGAAATAAGCGCCATGGGCTACTCGTTTAAGTATTGTTTGTTTTTCGGAGGCAGAAACAATTTTTGCAATAGCCCAAATTTTACCGAAAATATTTAAAACATTCGTCAAATTCGGAGGGTGTTCCTGCTGAGTTAGTTCGCCGTAATCACTACGCTGTTACGAAAACTCGAAATTACTCAACTGTCAAGATGAAGCACCCTGCTAAATGGGACCCGTGTCGAATTCCTTAGAATGTAAAATGTTTGGATCACTTTCTAGCAAACCCATCACCAGTGAGGAGGCCAATTTTGTTTGAATTCCCCCTGTTGTGTTTTGTAAATTAGAAAATTTATGAGTTGCCAATCGGATGAAACTGTGCATTTGTGCATAATCTTTGACAACAAATTGTGAAGCTTTGAAAGTAAGATCAGAAATATTAAATACTTTTTTGATCCACAGCACGCCGTCAAAACAGCTTTTTATCATTTTTGTATCAGTAATTTTTAATCATTTTAAGTCCTACCAGCTTATCTACGTTTTTCCTTCAGCTACACTTCTGAAATACAACTGTTCCGTTACCTTCATAATTAGAGTATTTAACTTCAGTACGGGTGTAGAAGAGGAACTACTGTCCGGTGAGTAGCATTTCCAACTGCGTTTATTTTTCATTTATGATGTACTTTTGCCGCTTCTCTGAGTAGATTTGATTTGTATAGCTACGAAGTTTAGTTTTTACATCGAACGAAAGTACAATAAGCAAAATCTGATGGTCGCTTGCTAGAACTGCGCTTGAAGTGAAGATGGCTTACAATGTTTCCTACTGGCGACTGGAAGAAAATTTCTCGGAGAACCATGGATGGCTTTTGCCTCAAAGCTTTATTGGTAAAGGAAGGCTTCTAAAGCTTTTTGGTGAATCCGAGTAATGGGTCTATGGAGCCTGTTGGGATACGACGTACTACGTAACCTCTTCAGCAGAACTTTTCTGAGGAAAAAATAGGGCTACGAAGTATTGCGTTGCCTCTACTACGCAATAGCCTCAAAATGAATCTTCATTACAATGAACGCAACAGCATTTATCCCTCTTAAAGTTGAGCTGTATTTTAAAGTTGAGCTGTATTTTAAAATACTTTTCATTACTGCTAATTACAGCACACTAACGTATTTGTGTTAAGAAAGTCTTCATGGTCCGATTTAGTACACTTTGGTTTTGTTTGTTTCTTGCTTCTCTCATACAAAACAAAAAGCTGTGGTTTCAACATTGATTTGAATCATTTTATAAGTAACTGAAAGACTCAAGTGTGTTGATATGTTTGAATCATTACCATAGTAAGCCCAGGTGCGCTTTTATTATTGAAATTGTCTTACTTGTAGTTTTTCTTTTTTGCTGAACCTAATTCACCTAGAAACAAGACATCCACTTCCATGTTTTTATGACCTGTCATGCAGTACAACCAACAGAAACGCAGGTGCCACCCGAAGCGCGGTTTGATGTAATTCGAATACTTTGTTTGCCAAACTGTTGTTCACGTCTCCTCCGACTAAAAATTCTGGCTGTAAAACTTCTTGGGTGTAGTTTTCAGCGTCAAGCTGTGTATTATCAGTTCTCGCCATGCAATGGCATCATGAAGTAGTTGACTGGAGTGGGCTGGGTGTCAATATTTAATCTTTGCAGGTAGATTCAGACCACGGACAGCAAAACAATAGAAAGTGAGGGTCGAACGCACGAGGGCAACAGAAAAGCGAAACAGAGAACGACGACACTGGTTATTGTTAAAGGCACATTTTCTCATTTTGCGTAGCCTCCTTGAAAAAATCAAGGAGGGATGTTCTGGCTGTTCCCCTTTCACAGGTATTCGTTGTGTGAAATTTTAATTGGGCATAACTCTGGCTGTACCCCAAAATAGTACGCTGCCATTAATACTTATCGCACAATTGTGTGTGGAACATATTTTACTGTCTCCCATGTTTTCAAAAAAGAAGAAAAACCAGTGCGGTGGTGAGCAAAGCATATTTTTGCTTGGGTGCTGAAAGTTTATAGCATTGCACTTGAAAGTTATGCCATTTGCGAATTTGCCGCCGCTGCTGCTCTTAGTTTTGTCTGTCCCGTTTCAGTGCGGTTATCAGACAGCCTCGAGCAGCTGCGAAAAAAATGCTCTTGAGCTGTACGCAATATGCGATTGTGAACCTTTTCGTAAAACTGAAATGAACAAATAGAAAATCACTCAGAATTACCCTTCTCTTGACCGGCAGCAGTCTAGCCGAAGCGTGAATCATCAAGCTGATCTACAGAGCGACAGGACGGCTTCACAAAGTTACCGAAACGGCTCGACAGTTTTGTGCGATAACTGCCCGACGCCACTGTTCTCAAACCGGCAGACTTGAATACGTCACAGATCACGTGTCGTCTCAACAAGTCTGGCGCGCATTGGAGCGTAGCGCTTAGCTCTGCTGCTCGATATTGCGAAACCCGATTGCCAACTGCTGGGGAGCGAAAGGTCAAAGTCACGGAGCTTCATCGTCAGAGTGGCAGTTCTCTTTGCTCCACCAAGGTCCAAACTGGTAGAGGTAGTGATGCTTTACGAGGATAGTACTGCCTGCAACTGTCGTTCAAGACGATGAGAATATCTTGCGTCTTAAGAGCATGTTTTGGGAAATAGTTTACCCTGTGAATACAGCTTTATGAATTAGCGCAACTTGCGTGTATTAACCTACAATGCTAGATATCTACGCTGCAGTTGTTGCTCTTGCCTGTAACGGAGCGCAATCTCGAATGTTGTTGCTCCGTTTTCGTGCCATTGTTCTGCTCACATTTCAAATCAAATTCTCCACTTACCTTTTGATGCAAATTTTGCTTTTACTCTGCCAGTTACTCAAAATCATACTTTTTTTATCAGAGATGTGTTATCTTTGAAGCAGACTTGTCTTGCGAATACGACATGCATAAAGACTTGCAGAAGAACATACACGGCTACCTGTGCACAATGTTTTCGTTTTCCTGTCCAGGGTTCTTCCTTTCTGCTAGTCGTCGGTCTTGAAGAAAATTCCAAAGGGCAGAAAACTCGCGAGCTTGTTCTATGTTTGATTTCTAACAGTGTAGTGACTTAGTGACCTATCCGATCTTTTTGAGCACGCCACCTATATTATTGCACGTTGTTTTACCTGAGACCCTGTGCAATAAAAGTAAGTTTGGAAATCTACGACACGAATGAATATACTTTTTCACCAACTCGTAACACATCAAAAGACTTGTTCAGTCAATCGGTGTAATTGCAGATTTAACGGAAACGAGGCAAGGCAGAAATCTAGAGACGAGAGTGTTCACGGTCGCAGAACGGTGTTGACCCTAAAACGAGCTTTTGTCGCGGTCGGACAGTTTTGGGTCGTTTGGCTTCCGTCTGACCTGCGAGCAATGCGCGGTCGCTGACGTTGAATGTTTGCAGAAGATGAATCAACAAAACCTATCTAGAAAAGCCCAAAGATCCAACGGGTGTTCCCTTCCATTTTTCAAGCTAAAGACTACAGTCAATTTCTCCACTTTCGTGTTTTTTGGACTTCGAAGACGTTTCTGGAAGCTGAAAGTTAGTGCAAACAGAGCGTAATATAAAATTAGTTCTCATAAACCACAATCGCGACCAAAATCAGCCACGGCCTGGTTTGTAGGTTTGGTTTGCTGCGTGGAAAACTCTTTGGTAGAATTCAAGTTGTGATATTCCATCAGCAAACCATTTATACCAAATTAATGCCACTTGTTTATATGCACAACAATTTTCCAAGGAAGCATATTAGATAATCGAGAATAGAAATATCATTGTTTAATGTCACGTTTTTCTCTTCACTTTCAGCGCAAACTACTGTATTGTTTGTGTGTGAATTCGTTCGATAAACTTGTTCATATTTTTGTTTGCCGCAAAGTGGTTTGAGGTAGTCCTTAAAAGCAGAATGCACCATTTCAAAGCTAGTGAACTTTTTGCAATTTTAGCGTCGTGCAGCGGCATTCTAACTAGATGCCGTGGATATGGCATTTCAGTGCATTTGATCGAAATTGCGTAAATCTTTTATGAAAAAAATTGCAAACGTTGCAGAGTTGAAATTCGTTGGTTTTTGAAAAGTAGCTTGCAGTTGTGAAAATGCTGCAAGCCACGGGTTTTTACTATGACGATTGTGTATTTCGTATGAGTTCAGAATTGGCTCAGCTTGCTGATCAGCTCTTGACCTAGTGGGTAGGCTTGCTACTGCTAACCTTTGTGTATACGTCTCTTCAAACACATAGGAGGTGTGCGTTGTAAATTTTTTTGCGTCTGCGACTGGCACCTTTTTGCACCTATACCTACTGAGTGACTTCCGTTGAAAACCGACCACGCTTAAGGCGACAACTCGCGCGAATACAAAATATGAAAAAGCACCGCCAACTGGGTCGATTCTCGTTGGGTTGCGAGTGATTCTGCATCTGTGACAACAAGATCGAAACACGATGCGCATTGACCAATGACCACCCAGCCTCTTAAGGGATATTGCAACATACTACATTGGTCACAAATGACTTGCGCGTCTAACGCTCTCGAATTACGGTTTAAAGATTGAACATCGTTTCATCTAGCAAACGATTTTCATCTTTTCCATCACTGACAAAAGCAACGGCCAAAGCCAACGAAGTCAAAGGCATAACATAGATGTTTCGGTCCGTACTGGTGCTGGTAATGGTGTTTGCCTCAACATCTTCGTTATGTCTTTGGGTTCGCTTGCTTTGGCCGTTATTTTCATCACCAGGCTGTTCAAGCTTCTGTTTTACATAATTCTTCTAAAAACTTCTGTGGATTTGTGGGTAGCGCTATACACCGAGCGTTTTTAACTTTAGACAATGTCGGGAGATACGTTGTTAACTGTTTCCCAGTCCCTAGAACTAATAAACTGTTCAGTTGGTCTAATATCATTGCCTTGTTTCTGCTGCTGATTTGTTGATGTAATGTTTGATACAATCGCGGTGTGCTGCTCAGACTCTAAACACGAAGAGGAAGGAATACAATTTTTTTGAAAAAAAACCCAGGAGATCATGGAATGTAAACCTGTTCGCTCAAGGTTTTGGTGCAAATGCATATGAATAATTTACTGTTTTTAAGTGTTTTGCTGTTTTAAGTGAAAAAACTGTTTTGAGTGTTTTGCAGGCAGTATAGTACCTAAGTTTTGACACAAGTCAAGGCATAGCGCACCTTTTTGAAAAAATATACAAAGCTTGGAAGTAGCTCTTTCATGATCATCGAGATGTCAGTGTTTTTGCCACCGGGCATCTCTCAGGAGGAATACTGGAATCAGCTGGATCAAACGAATGAGTGACTGCTGACTGCACGGTTTCAAGGAGTTTAAAACATCTCATTGGCACTTTTGTCAATTCTGGATGCCAGATTGCAGATTTCAGATATTGTTCGATTTCTACCAGCTCGCAAAGCCCGTTTGCAGTTTTCACAATTTATTCCTTTTACCAAGTAAACAATAGTTATCAAAATCTTGTGAAAGGCATCAGATGATTTGTACAGCAGACAAAGCTGCTTGAACCAAGAAAAAAAGTCAAGAAAAAAAGTTTGATGAAACATAAAAAAATTGCAAAATGAAATGGAAAAGACTCAATAAAAAATTGTTGACAAAATTGTTGATAACTTCACATCTGGCAAATTGGTAGTATGATCACCTTGGCATTCTTGGCAAATATATAATACGGAACTGAAGCAATTTCGCTCATACGCCATTTTAGGTGTGCAACCACTGTAAATGTATTGTCCCAAACTGGAAGCAGGCTTTATTACTACCATTTTCAAACCTTTTCGCTGTTTTTGAGCATACGGGCTGTAGCTTCAGTACAGACTCTGTGTACCTGACGTATAGACATTTGCCCCAGTCAGTTTTGTGTGATCTCAGCGTTATGTCGAGAATCATTTAAACTGATGTTTAACCTAAATTGCTAGGCTAATGCACAAAAATTTTCTGAAAACTAGTTTTTTGTTCATGGGATAAAGGTAAGCTTGTATTGGCAATAGTGGTTACGCTTAGCTTAAGAAAATTAAAATTCTCACTGCTGGCAATGCGGCATGCTCAGAAGAAGTTTGTTATGCTGCCATCAACTCTGTTCAATTTTCTGTATTTGAAAGTTTTGCAAAGCTGTGTCTTATTTTGTTAGTGGTTCGTCGACGAGAAGCTGTGGTTAAACAGTAGTTGGCGACCACGTGCTACTGAACTAAAAGCGCGCCATTTCGAAATTGATTTAAATTTCTGTGTTATTTTCTCTGCGCGTTGAAGAGCTGCCCTTGAAAAAAATTAGTTCCAGAATGCAGTTGCGCATTTTCGACACTTTGCTTTTCAGTAGCTAAACCGACTAAAACATTGTGCACTTAAAATTCGGCCTTTTAAACGCGATGCTTAATTGCTAACACGCTTGCACGAAACTGTGGAAATCTGGTCTTGAGTTGTGATACTACGAACTTCTTCCAAATGACAGTGTCAGCTTGCTTGGTTAAACTGTAATTGCAATGAGCACTCTTAACTCAACCCTTTGCCATGAACACACACTGAGTGACGTTAACTAAAGTATCACACACTGAGAGTTTTTTCACGTAATTTCTTAGTTAAAGCTCGTAAACCCGCTTGTAAAGAAACTACGCTAGCAAGAGGATGTCTATCAGCATGCCTAGCATATCATCTTTGTTTGTCCTTATTTTGAAGAACTATGTCTTATAAAATATTATTGTCCTTATTTCTAAGAAATATACTTAAATGTGATTTGCGTCCTTATTTTTTCCTATTTTCTGCACCCTAACAAGTTTAAATAGGCAATATCTGATTAACAAACATACCATTTTCATCTCATCTTGAACGTTCTGTAATCAAGGTTTTGTGAGGTCATAAAATTAGTGTAATTTGCAGCACAAAGACATAACGCATTCTCAGGCATTGTTAGCACTGTAAGCTTTCTAGGCTGCTCAGGAATCTGAGGAAGATTAATTTCGTAGTGCAGGCTTACCATTGAATTGAGTCAAGAAATAAGCAAACGAAAGACACGTTTTCTGTGACGATTGCAAGAGGCAATTCTAGATGCACGAGTTTTCTCTAAGAATAAGACATTGCTGAAGCAAATTCCGCCTGGAGATGAATATGCAAATACATGATCTGCAAGGGCGTACGCAAGGGGGATTGGGATTAAAGCACCCCTTTAGTTTGATATGTTAAAAAAACTTTATTACCTGCCAACAGGAGATTAATTGTTTTCGCATACTTTCGCTTGTTAATTTGTCGACTGAATGCAAAAATTGTAGTTGTAAATGCTCTGACTTAGTGATGAGTGTGTTTTGCTCCCCTGTTTTTGACGTTCATCCTGTCATTTTTGCGGTTATGAACTGCCGCGTCGCAGCGTTGAGTGTATTTTCTGACTTGGAGCGCTGATAGTTTATATTCAATGCAATAACACATAAAATAAGGAGAGTGCATGTGGAAGAATATGCATATTGTGTCAACAAACTTTGCCAAAATGTTGGTTTGGAAACATGAATATTAAGTCAAATTGTGACATCACAAACAGCGCACACCTAATACAAATAACCACCATATGCCACTGAATGAAACACCCCATGAAAATTTTCTGCGTACGCCACTGATGATCTGACGTTATAGTCGTGCAAACAAACAATTTCATCAACTGTTGTTTCATTTTGGGTAGGAAAATCAAATTTTCCCCAGTCGTCCTTATTTTTAGTTCTAGATCGATTGGTAGCCCTATAGTGTACAGCAAACCTTCATCAACCAAATGCATTGTGACCTCAAAGGCATTGTGATGTCACATAAATTGTACGGGAAAAAAGTATGACCAAGCCGTTCCATGCGAAAGACCTATACTCGATTGGGTTTCTACACGAGGTATATTTTTATTTCAACAAACGTAGCCTACTATATTTTTGCTTTTCAGAAACACGTCAACAACCCCCAGGTATAGGCTCACGGACCCCGCTTAGGAACCTGGTTTAAGAGAAAGCGATTCATTACATTTCAATTTCATCATTAATGCAGGTTTGTTGTGAATATGCTTGTGAATGTAAAGCTACAACACCATCAGAGTAATTTATTATGCGATTCCAAAAAGCAATTAACGTCAAGTGAATTAAAAAGCTATAAAACCGTAATGGTCGCTTAGTCGCAAGAATACTTACGCCGTACTTCTACTTCTTGTGGGTGGTTTCATGTAGTTGTAGAAGTGCCTGTAATCCCTACTTGCGTCAAAAGTGCGTGGCATATGTAAAATACTTTTGTGGCAGCTGGTGTTTCTTAATAAGCAGGCTGATGCTGTCAAATTTGGGAATAGCAGCTTAAGAAATCTTGTGTTTGATCGTAAGTAACTTACTATTCATATCTGCAACGTGGAAACAAATTCCTGCTGACCAATTCTGACGGCTCATTTGGTTGGTTGATGGCATGCTGGACTTCCGGCAATAATTTAGGCCTGTCATACGTTTTGTTTCTACAGATGTGAAATTGTATCCGTTTTGTTGTTTGCTCAGAGCCGATGTGCTTCCTTTGTAGCTATACTTGCTGTGTACACATTCTCTTAAGACTGAATGCAAGGCGCTGTGTGCGTTGTTGGTTTGTTGATCGGGTGTAACCGCTGTCTGCGGTTACGGCGCCTGACATTCAATGACGCAAATCCGTTTTCTTGGCCCATTTCTTTGCTTACAAGACGGTTGCGGATGCTTCTGCGTCTGTTGCGCCTACAGAAGAGGTCCACCCGTTCTAGGAAAGCGGGATCCACTGCCAAAATGTTTTTGCTTTCGCTAATGGCATCTCCGTTTCGTCTAAAGCCGTTAAAATCCCGAACCCAAATATCTTTAACCATGACTGCTGCACAGATTTGAAGCCGCAAGCGGCGCGTTTGGTACGCGCTTATATTCAGTGTTCCTTCGTTTTCGGGGTAAAAGCTGTGCATGACTCACTGCGACCTCTGTGAATACACCTTAGATACAGACGTCCTGGTTAGGGGTTTTTGGGTGTCAATTACAAAACCAGATCAGCCTGTATTATAGACTAATCACAAAATTGCTGAAAACGAAGGAAACACACACCAAAGTTTCTGTTAGTCACACACTGGATTTTTGTAAGTCGTTAACGCTTGCTTATCCGTGCTTTACTTGTAGAAGATGGGATTCATGGCTGTATAGGGTCTGAAAGTTGTTACTCCACAGAATCGTGACCCTGGAGGCATCCAAGGTGGACCACAAAAGGTGATAGAAGTTCGCTCGGCTCAGGATATATTTCAGAATAAACTGTTTTTTAATTAAACAGTTTTATACCGAGGCAAGGTTTTGGAGTGACGTTTCTGCACAAAATTACAAACATGGATATTTCGTCATTGTTGGAAAAAACGTTTTCAGCATAGCCTGACGTCACGAACAGGCCACATCAAGCAAAAAATGACCACCTTAGGCCACTTGCTGAACCATCAGTGATCGTCTCACCAGAAGGGTCACCGTATGCCACTGAAAGACAGCAAGTTTTCGTTTTGTAGCACTTTGAAACGTAAATCCGTCTCGTATGGCCGCTGCGTTCTTGCAACTGTGTTGTGCTTTTGAATGTGCGTTATACGAAATTTCACCCGGAGCAATACTTGGTGTAAAACTAATTCCATATCCTGGCTGTTCCCGTTGTTTTTGTTCAGACCTGTGAGAACACAACCACAGGCTTGACCTGTGCTAAAGTAGGTTGTAAGTTGCCACTGCAATGGTGAGCCTTATGTATTAAAATGGGGGACGTTTTGTCCAAAAAGACTTGTGTGGTTTGCTTGACCACCATTCGTCCTTGCGCTTGCCGTAGTTGTTTTTCATCTAAAGTTATCAACAATCCAGGGAAAGTTTTTTTGTATTGTTTTTTAGCCAACGTCGACTTCTTTGCGCTTATTTGTCAATGTAAGTCGACACTGGCTATGTACAGAATTGCGATTGTCGTGTTTTTAACACAAATCGTCATTTCAGGATTTTTAATCCTTGGTGGATTTGAGAATGCGGTTGATTTCAAAAGTTTTATTTGTTATCTTTCAAAAACTCACCGTTACAGAAATATTTTCGTTTTTGGAATATTAAAACGGCATGAACTCCCGATTTCGAGCCTAGCACAATTTCGAGTCCAAGACGCTCCTTTCAGGAAAAATCGAATTGTGGGCTTGCTCGACTTTGATGGCCAAATACTCCGGCAGAGATGCATCAAGTTGAACGGTTGGGGCTGAGTTGACCTTGAGTTGATCTTGGTGATACATTAACTGTCGCGGCCGCAGCGAACGCATGTTTGCGTTTTCTTTCAAGTTGCAATCTGAGGTTATGAACTTGCTCGAGTTTTTGGTCGCCACTTTGCAACGGGGGTTTTTGAATAGTTGGTGAAACCTGGAAAGTTGTTGTGTCATTTGACGTACAGCACGAAACGCGAGGCTGTTCTAGGCCTGGCAAAATTTTTCCTTCAGCCAAAATGGTCCCGCGAAAGTTTTGACTATTGAAGAAATACGCCTTTGATAGATTCATGTTAAGTGGCGTGTGAGCGTTCCTCTTGTTCAACTGAAGCTTCAATGCAGTGGTTTAAATCAGTGGTTCTCAGCCTTTTTAGTGATACACCCTTTGCGCAACATTTGTCTATCAAGTACCTCTTGACTGTAATCATGAGCACAACAAATAGAAATGTATCTACGATTATTGTACTTTCACGTTAAAATTTCATTATTAAGACAAAAAAAATCGTATACCCTCGGAGCACCTTTGCGTATCCCAAGGGGTACGGGTACCCCCATTTGAGAACCACTGGTTTAATAAAACAAGCATGATTATGTGCGACAAGGGATGGTATGTTAACGCTTCTTTCACATTTTGTGATTTTCCGTGTGCAACCCATGGACTTGTCATCAATTAAACAGAATGAGAGCTAAAAAACGAAATTATTTTACCAGCCCACCCCGACGCTTTGTCAGGTTATGCCTATGGCTGCGAGCGATTATTTTTGCTCGCTGCTTTAGGCGAGAACAAGCACGTGATGAAACGAACGCTGTTGAAGGACGGGTTTCTTGCGAATGACGAGCTGTCAAACCCTTTTTAAAAATTTATGCTCTCTGCGAAACTTATTTCATCTTTGCTCTTGCTCTTTCCTGCTTTACCTGTAATGGTTTTAGCTTCATTCTACAAGCATTCGCGGAATATGCGTCCGCGCATGCAGAGTTCGTTCCCTGTATATGAACGCTACAGCATGCAAGTTTTAGTTTGCTTTTTTCATGAAGCTTTGAGCTAATGCTTAAAAATGCGAATTGCTTATAAAATTCCCAAGCAAATCACATCAACTCGCTGTGTTTTCCCGCATTTTTTTGCCTGTGGTCCGCTACGACGTCTTATTATAGATCAGCGTGTTAGGTTCAAATATAGGTGAAATCAATACGTGCTGGAAAAAAGCTTCAAGCGTGGCAGGGACGCCCTTTGCGACACGCTTGCTCATTTCGAGAAAGAACCCCAAGATTGAGCAAGTACAACAGGGTTACCTTGGGACTTTTGCATCACGCAAGTTTGAAATCACAGGTTCGCGTATCGATGATGGTTTTGCTTGCTGCATGCGTCAGCAGAAACCAACGTGCTGTGGTACGTTTGCAATTGGGAACATTTTAATCTCCGTCCGATTAAAGTGTTTAATAGAAAGATACAGGTGCTGCCAAACTAACGCATTAGGTGGGATATAATTTGCTTTCACTCAAATGAATGATAGAGAAAACTGACAAGACGCGTTTTTTAAGTTTGCGACTTCAAAGCTGGACAAAAACAAGGAAATTTTGAAAGGGCGTTTCGTATAATTTTACGAGACGTCAAAGCGTGAACTTTTGATCCATAATCTTGTTTTTTGTTTAACAGGTTTCATTGCATTAATTAACAGCGTTAAATTTTAAGGTTTCGCACACGCATCCAACAGTCTGTAACTGTGGCATAATCTGAATTTGGCGATTGACTTTCCGGCCTGGTCGCTTGATGAGGGCGTCAAGGATGCTTAAGCTTGTTCTCCCCGTCATGAAAATATCTTCGACGTAACAACTGCTGGATGAGGCCCACTGCCTCGTCAAAAAATATCTAGCCTCCTTACTATTGCGCAAGTTCTCTTATGCCCTGCGTTGTGCTAGTGCCGTTGGGTGTTAGGCCCTAAAACTCTCTTCGAATAAAACTGTCAGTTCAGTGTTCCACATCAGGAGCCACTGTGCTGATGACCAACCGTAAGTAGCATCTTCACCAGGAAAAAACCTACAGTTGCAAATCCGACATATCTGGGTATACCTCCTCCGAATTCTACGTGCTACCCGTTGTAGTGTAAGAATACAAGCCCAGACANCTGCTCGTTTAACGTTTTCAGAAGCTCAACGGTGCCANAGTGCACATGCGTCCAAAGTGAACTCTCAACTAAATGAAGCCCTGCTCACAGTCTCAGGCTGCTTAAGATCCATTCCTNCAGGTCTCCCCTTCCTCTGTTGTATCCTGCTCCNCACTACTCGAAGAAATACAATATACCAGCGGCTATATCTCGAAGCTGAAAATCCAAAAATCTTCTCCATGAAGACTTGCACGTATATACGCGCTCCTGACAGACTTCACCCGGGGCGCCCTCTGAGATCGTTCATAAAAACCTCTAGAATCAGGTCTTCTCAAAGTCTTCACCAGCAGGCTGCAACACNCTGTGCAAAGCAAGGTTTTAATTCAACCGATTGGGCTCTGGGCAGTTGGAGACGGTCGGNTTAGAGATTAGAGTCAAACCTCTGCAGCAAAGTGTTAAACTGGGTTNGATCCAACCCCTANGGTTCGACGGAGCCGTTTCAGGGGTTCGACGGCGGGACAAGCCCTGGTGACTACACCCACGGTAAAGACTACTGTATAATTGAATTTAAACTGTTGATTTATTTCATTTCAGTAAACCATTTTTACTTTCTGTTATATTGAGCAAAAAGGGGATTCAACAAAAGCTTGGGAAACTACGTAAGAGATCGGCGTGTTTGTAAAGGTTGCTCTACGGAAAGGGGCAAGCCGAAGAGAAAAACCGCGTGTGTGGAGATATAACACTGCCAGCTACACCCTCAATCACTGCACCGTCCTGGCTCCACCACGAAGCACCTCCATCTGATTGAATATACGAAAATCTTCATTTTAGATCCAATCGCAAAAGCATCTGCTCTCAGTCCTGCGTATACGAAAGACGAAGAGCCGGATTGTTTTGGAAGTGAGGGCCCATATCATTCAAAAAGTTCTTAACTTACCAGGCCTTCAAATGTTTCCGTGATCCAAAAAGATCCACAAACTTTTATCCAAAATTAAGGGCATGAGCCAGGTATGGAAGCCAGCATTCACATGTACATTCTATTGGAGTAGGCCAGCAACAACGGCTTTTCTCTGAAAGCCATGCCCCGTGGCTTGCGGTAGCACCAAATCTCGAGGTCAGCGCGATGATTGCGCGCGAAAGTCGATAAGCAAGTTACGCCATGGCTCCTGCTTTTTTCGTTAAGACATTTCGATCATTTGTTTTGAGACATTTCGGTCATTTGTTTTGAGACATTTCGGTCATTTGTTTTGAGACATTTCGGTCATTTGTCCCATGGTAGTATTAGAACTCGCCGTAACAGTATTCAATAGCCGATATTTTAAGACATTGTGACTGAATTGACTTAATTTTTTTCGGTCATGTGAAAATAAATTCGGTCTATGACCGAAAAAAAACTGGCGTGGCTCTATGGCTGCAATGCAGCGTTGCCCTCTCAAAGACGCACACAACGTCAGTGGTGACTCGTGAGGTTTCCGTTCATCGTAATTCCTTATCTTATCCAAATTTTTTCGACACGCTGGTAGAGGTACTACGAAGGATTTGAACCAACCGCTTCGTTTTCCGTTCGAATGCAACTTGCGTGTGAACCGAAAGTGAGATGTTCTTTTTTCATGCAATGACTCAAATTCTGGCACAGGAATGCTTAACCGTGCAAGCGAAGGGAAAGCCGCCAGTACGACCTCAGAAACACGATACTCTTGTCGGCAATTCGGGAAAGTTGGCCTTGAACACCATTTCATAAATCGTGACCGGACTTCTGTGGAGCCAATATGCAAAGCCGCCACCCACAAACCCGATCTCGTCGTGAGGAAAAGCAAGAAAAGTCGCAGGCTCGAGTTTATGGGTGTTGGAATTGGCAGTAAAAGCGCCTGTGCTAAAATTTAGTTAATTCTTTTAATCTTGCAAGCCATAATATCCGTATCCACACAGTTATTTCTCGAAATGTAAAGGAGAAAAAAATTGTTTGCTAAAAAACAAGAAATGTCGCTCTCGTCGATACAGCAAAGCGTCGATGCTGTCATTCCCAGGTAAGTTTAGTTTGCTTCGCATACAATTGCTTGTTTCGTGGAAAAGTGTCTAAAATGAAATCGTTATGCTTTGGTGTGGCAGCAAAACTTTTCCTCAGATCCTTGTGGTGCATACCGTGTGGCGTGTCACTGCTGAGGTAGTAGGTTGTATAGCTGGTACGGTTTACCGCACAGCAGCTATGCAGCTCGCTGGCTCACCTGTGGCCGCTAGCCATCATCTTCGATTGTCACGTTCAATCAAAATCGAGTCGTAATTGCTTTTCCATTGGAGCTTGCTTGGTGGTAGTTTCAGTCTATCTGTACCAGTTTTGGAGGGTGATGTCCCTGAGACCCTAAAACGTGACTTGCAATCGATTTAGCTTCACGAATTAGGTTCTCGGTGCATGTACCATCCAACCATGCACTTGAGCAGCAACGTGTGAGGGAGCAAGCCATTGCTGCTTGTCAGCTAAATTAGATAGCTGCCACAAGCTGATGCCAACCCATCCGAGTGAAGCAAACGTTCCTAAGTTATTTTCCACTTGAAATGAAATTAAAAAAGTGCTGTTTATGGAATTTGTTCATAAATATCTGTTTTGTGCAGTTTAGCGAAAGGGGTTTCATCTCATTCAGGCCCAAATGGTGAGATTTTTTAAGGAGGGCGGGTAGCTGGTGTTGTGAGAAACAGATTGCAGAATCGTTCCTGGGTCCCTACACTCCAGTGGTACCCAACATGTGGAACGCGAAAGGCCTTCAAGATGGTGCGCGAGTAGGCCTACCTTCCTCATTCTTCACAAAAAAACTGTATTAACCAGGGCCGCAACCAGCTGGTATTTTCG
>JGI24158J21664_10005523_pt1 | contig 16535 bp, 9 predicted proteins | sample Ectturendosymbi3_FD_21664 | JGI IMG/M metagenome (IMG submission 21664)
AACAAGTTTCCGTATTCCTGGAAAGTGCAAGTAGAGTTTATGAATTCATCTGAAAAGAATTATCACTTTAAGTAACTAATACAGCTGAAGGTCGGAGTCGGATAATCGAAATTGCCAGGAGTCGGATGACGGGACCTCCGACTCCATAGCCCTGTTGTGTAGGCTGTGTGTGTTTGGACTCTACGCGCTTAGCAGGGTTTTTGTGGGAATGTAAGATGCAGTTTAATAGGGGAATATAACTCTTCGCGCTTAGCAGGGTTTTTGCTAAGGGAAATGTTAGGTACCTGGTATGGACCTGTAGGGTACCAATTTTCTCTGATTCTAGGGACCCAAATCGGGTCCCTAAAACGCCTTAACAAAACCATGGACTTAGTGTTTGTTGCAAAACCTTAAAATTGAACAAATTCACCAAGAGATACATTTGTTTTACAACTTATTTAAAGTAAAGGGGGCGTGAGCCAAAGGAAAATTACTTTAGGGGAGAGTGATGGAGAAAAGGTTAAGAAACACTGATTTAGATTGTCGTTTCGGGATGCCAAAAGACCCATCACACAAGTTAAGAATCCCTGCTTCAACGTGGTGTAAGGAATGCTACAAATTCAAGTGCAGACCTGGCTAGCCATATAATTCATTAAAACTGCCTCAAAGTTGTACTTACATATCTCAAAAGTTGTGAAGGGAATCACAATTGCTTGAAAAACCAATTGGTTCTCACATAAGATTGCACCTTGGCTGCATCTTTTAGCACATGGAGATGTCTCATCTTTTGTCGTATGTTGCATTGCTGCCTTGCACATCAAGCTTTTCTTAAAACCTGGATACAATCTCTGTTGTGGAATGTATAGGGCATTCCAAAGTTTGCATGAGGACAAAGGAAGTATACAAGCGTTTCGTTAAGCACTGTTAAGTAAAATATTGGCTAATTTTAGTGCAATAATGCTAATGCCATTCACAGTTACTCTGCAATTAATTTGCAATCACTGTTACTTGCTCAAGCTAAGTGTTCATGGGAATATTTAAATCAACAATCTGGAAATGAAATATTCCATCATGCATATCGTACTTTCTGCAAAGAAATGCTGCAGTGCTTGCATTCACCACCTCAAAGAGGATTTTTCGTGAATTACTTGGCTATGCTACCATTTTGATGCACACAAGCATTTTTCCCCTTTTCCAGTCCAACTGTACCTTGAATGCAAGAATTTCCCCAAAACAAAACCTTCAGTTATTGTTTTTAATGTTATGAAACGAGGATTTGGAATATGGAGTCATGGACTGCAAAACGCAGTGTGTGACCATGTTGTGCATTTCCAGACTGCATGAATGCTTTGCATAACTTAGTTCTAATAAAATTTTCAGTAGTTTTCTTTTTTTAACCAGCAACCTCTGGCTAAGCTTTCTCAGTATTATATCGACTTCATTCACCTTTACTGGATTGCTGAGATGACAAGTCAATAGAGTTAAGCAAATATTTAAAGTGCTGTGATATTTAAAACTGGTAAGTAATAAATGTGGGCAATAAAAGTAAATTTCTAGCCACACCAGAACAATGTGGGAATGGAAAAAGCAGTCCAATGTGGGAATGTAAGATGCAGTGTAAGAGGGGAATATAACTGAAATTGGAATGAAACACTAAATCAGCATGAGTTTTAGGATAAGGACCACACATATTCATGCACCATTCCATTCTAAAAAATGAACAGTACAATTCTGTGCCAATTTGCAGTGAGTAAATCTATTCCAAACTGTCAAGAAGTTGGTGGAAACTTGACGACTGTTTGCATAACCTTAAGCTGACCCAATGTCATACTTGTCTGTGACGAAACAACAGTTTCAAATTCTGAAATCATTTTTTTATGATTTTAAATGCGAAGATATGACACATTGTGTCACAGTCAGGCATAGTATACCATCTGTGACTTTTGTTTCTGATTGAAATTCGCAGCCAGATTTTGATTCTACAATTACTTTCTGCATTTATAAAAACCAAGGGAACATTTAAGCTACTCTTAGACATGATAAAATTGTCGCTCATGAAACATGCCTATACCAGCATAAAGAGATGTGAATGAATGCTATCAACAAGGGCAGCGACTGGCATAATGTGCTCTAGTAATGCTTTTGTGAAAGCATTAGATATCTTATCATTAATGATTCACAGAAACCTCTTTCAAATGACAGGAGTGCTCCTTGTTTCATTTCCACACCCAAGTGCATGATGTGTTCATGGCAGATTGCTTCACTGCACCAAAATAACTTTAAAGCAAATAATGCTCAGTCTTGATACTTATTTTACAAATGGCAAATTGCAAGCATTTTTGAAAAAAAGCTTCCAGTTGTTTATTGTCATCTAACTTTGAAAGAGTGCCATATCCATAATTTTGACTTTGTTTGTACTTTACTAGCAATTGTCGAGGTATAATCGCTCGCAATCGTACTAATTCACATTTTTTCCTCCGGAAAAACAACACCATCAACGTCACTTGAGATTCCTTTGGCTGTAATTCATGCGGTTTGTCGAAACTTAAATGACTTGTGACTGATTTTATCTACAGTTTGGAAAAACCATTGGATTACTCTATCCCGTATGAATGTCAAAAAGAACCTCTGATGTACATGCGAAAGGCTCAGGTATTTGCTGAACTTAACCGATATATAATTATGTTTAATTCATGAATTTATCATTCCTAAAACGCTTGAAGCATTACCAGTACTGTTTTTCAAAATGGGCAAATGGATTAAAATACAAATGTTTGCTTCAGGCAAATTGGGAACGTCGGATTTTGAAAAGCATGAATAGCATGTGCACGGAATTGAGTATCCCATTAGCGCGTAAAAGGCCTGCGGATGAGCAGCGCGAACTGCTTCACAAATGGAATGAGATGGGCACTGACGAACCTGGTACACATAGTTTTAAATGTCTGCCGCAATGAAAAATCGTGGTGTTTTATGATTTAGCTTTTCATTTCTGTGTTCCGTGTAAAGGACGGAAATGAGGTAACTTTGGGTTAGTCATCGAATATTAGTCTTCAGTGTAAGGGTAGACGATCTTTAACATCGGCATACACAGTGAAGCTTTAACAGTATCTTCTTCCCTTTTTTAGATTTGAGTCATTTCCGACCAGTGTATGCCCCCAAGGACTTCCTAGAAGTAATATCAAGTATCCGAAACCCTAACTATTGCAGTTTAACTGGAAGCAGCGATGATGAAACAAGCTTGAAATTCGAAGGCCACTGGGGTCTCATACAAGTGTCACTCCCTGTTCCTACCAGAGTTGAACTGGTAAACCAGTGTTTTTTGGATCTAACATAAACCTAAATTTTGTAAAACAGTTGTTTTTGTAGCTTTGCGAGGGAAGCAATCTCTTCATTTACTACAGCAGTGCTCTTCAACCTTTTTGTCATCGTGGAACCCATGATATACTTTCCCATTTGTCACGGAACCCCCATTAACAAAAATTTAAAAAACACGAATTACTTGGCGTTGTTAGACACTTCAAAAAAACAGTTATTACAGAAGTTGAATTGCGGAAGTTAAATAGCAAGAAATTTACAACTAACTGGCCTACTTGGAGTCTGAATGCGGCACAGTGATCAAAAAAATTTCATAGTGACAACCCTTGTTAAAGAACAGTGATTTACAGTAAACAAAGATGGTTAAAAATGTTTCTAAGGATCTCAACCAGGGAAGGGTGTAAGTAAAAATAAACAGGGCTTTTAGACATCAAACCTGTGTTAAATGGGCAAAATTAGATTCCTCATGCTGACGTTGATACAGTGCATGTTTGTTGTATAAAGGTCTCTTGAGCAGAATATAATGAATGAGTACTGGGTATTGAGTTTTCCATATTCATTCATAAATTTGGGCACGAGTATGTCTGTACATGCAAACATGCATACCAATAAACCGTTGCCTTAACTTATACATAGTTGTTTATGAAAATAGCCAAGTGTATGAATAATAGTATCTGTCAAAATCAATCCTTCCACAGCAAAAAAATCAGGCACTATGATATTTTCCGAGTATGTATTTCACCTACAGAGCAGGCATCTTCAGCATTTTTATTCAAACAGTTTATATATAATAAACGGTAATGTGGACCTGGTTTTGTTTGTTGAGCAACCTATGTAGCATGAATTCATTAATTGTATGATTATATAATGTATATCTGTATGCATGAAGCTGTAAACCAGTGTTTCCAACCTTTTTAGGGTTGCGGCACCCTACGGATGAGAAATATAATTTGCGGCACCCAGTGACGAACCCATAGCATGTGCTGCAAGGTTTGATGACACTTTCAAAATGTGTTCTTAATGATATATTGAAAAAACGTTTGAACTCGCTGCACCCCTGATTATTGTAAATGGCGCCCCGGTGGGAACTACCGCTGTAAACTGACACAGCAGGCGTTGAAGCAATTGACAAAGAGGCACATGTTCACAAAACTGTTGATTGCATCATAGCTTCAATGAGTTACAGCTTCCATGTGCAAGTTGATGTCTTGTTTGCAAGTTGATTTTAAAATAAACCGTGGCAACGTTATTTTAATACAAAACTTGGCAACGATCGGCAAGAGAAGTAAACCACTCTTACTGTCTCACTGTCTATCGAAAGGAATCCTTTTACAGCTAAGAATCAGACACTAAGATCTTACAGGATATATATATCGCCTATTAGGTAGGCATCATCTGCTCTTATTCAAAAAGAATATTTTACCTCATAGCAACAAGCATTTCTGAGTAAGCAGCAAAATCCAAAACGCTACCAAGTGCAGCGAACGACTCCATGCCGCCGCACTACACCAACGTCAGCTTATCTACCTTCAAAACAAAAAGCAGAGATTGATATTTTCAGAACAACCCCAACTACAGGTGGTTTTGTTGTACTTTTGATTTGCACATCAAACTTCATGACTGCGTTAATGTAAAAACAGTGGTTGTGAGTATGTAACGTCACACATCACACAATTCTAAGAAATTTGCCTTGTAAAGCATGACATGTGCAATGTGCATAGGTCACTGAAATAATCAGATGTGCATGAGAAATATATTTTGTATCAACACGTTAGATCGTGACCAGATTTCGAAAAGACTGCCATTGCGAAATCAATTTACTTTGGTCGGTGATGTTAACAGTGAACAATTGGATAAACAAAACCGGCTGGAAAAATGTTTCCTAAACATACGAATTTCATTGTTTGATTATGCAAGCACTGCTGTAGAGCAGGGGTGGGCAATTAGCGGCCCGCGGGCCACATGTGGCCCGTCACAGCGTTTTCAGTGGCCCGCGGAAGCATTCAGGAAAAATCATCAAATCTGAAGTTTCCTCCAACTTATCACAGAAAATGTGAATGCTGAGGATAACTTGAACGGAGTCTTGCTTCTGTTTCTGCTGGAGCAACGTTTCTCAACGTGGGCCGCGAAAATTTTTAGGTTACGCAAAGAGTTCATTGCAACGATATGTTTAAATTGTCGTTTTTGTCTTAGCACTTGAGTTCAAATCTTAAAATCTGGTCATCGCAATGAATTTTCTTCTCGGAGCAGCTTGTTTGTTGCGTATATCGTAATTTACTAGTGCTGTTGTGTATAGTATCGGAGTTACCAAATCAAATAGCACAATATGTTGCATAATGTGATTGGCAATATGCATCCGAAGTCGCAACCTGAAGAGCAGATACGTCAGACCGCCGTTGTACAATCCAATCTGTTGGTTTTATCGACAAACCTGCACGTCTATTGTCGAAATCCAAGGTGAAGAAAAACACAAGCGGCATATTCCTTGTGTCAACTGACGCATGTGGTCGTTATTTTTCTAAAACCGTAGAAGTCTTTGATACCGGCAGATTATTGTTGTGAAGTTGCAGTCAGCAGTCAGGTAGAAACATATTCTATGTGCAAAAGTATTTCGAGACTTTCATTTCGATGCTTAACATGGACAAGAACGCAACTATTTTGAAGAATATTTGAAATTTGGTTTTATACTTCCATGGCTGACAATAGCACAGGGAAAACATAGTGTGTTTTGTGCAATGGTGTTCTCAGTGCTAAGTTTGTGAAACCTTCGAAGTTCATATGGCATTTAGAGACACAGCCTTCCAAAACGTCACAAAGTTATTCTAGCTTTAAACCAATTGTTGTCTGAGATAGTCTACCAGCAGTTTGTTGTTGCGTATTTGGAGTCAACATTCATGAAGAAACGTAATGCAGTGTTATAAAGACTCTGTGTTTCGTCTACGAAACCCTCGAAGATGATGAATCCTTCCGGCGCCATTGAGCAAGTTTGAAACGGCGGAAACAACTTGCCGGAAGTCATCACCAAGAACACCGGCATCATATGAAGTCGCACTTGAAATTGCCAGGCAAAGAAACCCACACGATTGGAGAAACGCTTGTGAAACCAAGGCCTCCTGTCTGTCTAGGAGGCCTTGGTGAAACACAGTTTGTTGAAAACAGTAAAGCTACCTCTTGGAGAAGCTAGTGAGGCAAAAATGAGGCGAATGTCTCTTTCCAGCGATACTACTCAGAGACGCATTTCAGATATGTTGGAAGATGTGAAAGACCAGGTGATAAATGAAAGCATCTCCCTCCAATGTTTTTCTTTTCAAGTGGATGATTCAACAGATGTTGCTTCATGTGCCCAGTTGCCTGTTTTCGTGAGATATATTCATTCAGGAGACATTAAAGCTGAGTTCCTGTTTTGTGAGGAACTGCAAACTACAGCAAAAAATGCAGGTGTTCTGGAGAAGTAAACCTTTTTTGATTCTGCAGTGTTGGAGTGAAATATGTTTGTGTGGTTTGTACCATGATGGAGCTCCTGCAATTGGGATCACGTTCAGGCATTCAAAAAAAGTTCAAGAACTCGCTCCTAAAGCAAAAAGTGCACTGTGTGATTCACAGATATGTACTTGCTAGCAAAACTCACCACCTCTTCTGCAAAATGTTCTGGATTTCACTTCAAATTTGGCAATTACATCAAATCTGGAAGCCTTAACACCTGTCTGTTGAAAGAACTCTGCGAAGACATGTTTTCGACACACCAATTTCTTCTATTCCACACATTTGTACGTTGGCTGTTGAAAGGAAACGTTCTAAACCGCATTTGTGAGACGAAGGACGAAATAAAGTTATTCTCAAAACTGAAAGCAAACGAGTTCTTGTCTTGCTTTAGTGACGACATTTCGTTAAAATGTCTTTCTTATTTGGCAGAAGTTTTTTAAAAATTAAATTAACATAAATATAAGCTACAAGGAAAGGGCACAAACATCATCCAGCTTCGCGGCGAATCTGCAAGCATTTTATTCAAAGTTGCAAAATTGGCTTCGTAAAGTAATGCAAGGAAACGTCATGCTTGAGAAATTGTCAAGAGCTGTTGAAAAAACTGAAGAACGTGATGACAGTTTGAAGACGTCTATAATAAACCACCTTCAATCCTTTGAAATTTAGTTCCAGCGATACTTCCCTGAGCTCAAGGAAGAAGCTGCACTTATACGAAATCCGTTCTCTTCCTCTCTGGTTATAGCCAATATTCTTGATGAATCACAGGAACAATTTTGTGATTTTCGGAATGATTCACCAGCACGTGATATTTTTCATGAAATTCCTCTTTTTTCGGTTCTGGCGAGCTGTTGCGAATCATTCCCACAACTGTCTGAACTGGCTTTTTCTAATACTGTTCTCATTCGCCGCAACATATCTCTGCGAGTGTGTTTTTACACCTCTAGTTCACATCAAAATGAAGGCACGAAATCGAAGGAAAGACGAAGATGATATGAGAGATTAGCACTGTCCGACACACAACCACGAATTTCGAAGTTGGACATACGGTTGCAAAGTCAACCGTCGCATTGAAAATGTTTGTGAAATTCAATTGCCGTTTGAAATGAATGTTAGGAAATGCATTTTTGTAGTATTAATAATGTTGTGGTAGTTCGTTGTTTTTTCTGGAAATGCATTTTGTGGTGATCATAATGGTTATATCATATGCATTGAAAAAAGAGCAGGAAGGGTGTCGCAGGTTGTGTGAAAATACTAAAGGGGGTCACGAACTGAAAACGGTTGAGAAACATTGCATTAGAAAGTACGGCCCTCTGCTAAACGCGCCTTCTCAAAAGGGCTCCCGAGCTAAGTTAATTGCCCACCCCCGCTGTAGAGCATTCTTGTGAAATTTATTAAGCTTTTTTAGAAAGTGGGTTTCCGTGGGTTTTTCAGGAAAAAAATCCAACCTAGGCAAGCAGAGTACCCATTAATCAGGCAGCTGCCCATAAGCTTGACAACAAAGCAATTTCTGTTTGGTAAATAATGCACGGACTTGCTTCAAATACTTGTGGTGAACACTGTAGCCGTGTTCAGCTCCGGTTTACGTATGAAAGCGACAAGCTGAAGATGATCTTCCTCGTTCAAACGTATTCTACAAACCAACTTGCACCTGTGGATCTACTTACGTTGGAGAGAATCGCCGAAATTTGGTGACGCGAATCAATGAACAAAAATTGATCAACACTCCCAAGTATGCAAACATTTGTTGGCCAATCCCACGTACCGATTTAATTTTAAACAATCAGAAATACTAGGAAGCATCGCTGGTCAAAAGAAACTTGCCTACTCGAGTCTCTTACTCCAGGAACACCAACCGGATTCATCTATTCACTTACTGTTACTTAACATATAACGATTTTTTACGTAGCTCGAATGCCTTCAAATCGCACCGTCACTTTTCTGTGTCACTGATGTGCATTATTTTTTCCTGAAGATGACTTACGACTAAGTCGAAACGTTGAATAAATAAATGTGTCTTCAATAGTGTGGCTTTACTGTTGACAAGAATTGTGCTATTCATTTGGCAACATACATTAAAAATGGCATGTTCTAACAGAAAAAGATGTTCTGCGAATTGAGCCCGAACAATTCCCACGCTGGTGTTGACGACTCTGCAGACATTCCTTCTGATAGTTTTCAAAACGAAAGAAATAAACTTGCCAAGAAAGGTAATGCGCGTATCACTGCACTGCAGCGGAATTCCAGACTTGTTATCATTGTATTTTCTTATAAGCCGTAGATAGGGAACTTGCGCGCCACATTTTAATCCATGAAAATGTTCCAAGCAATCTCATTCTGATTGAGGTCCAATAATAATAATCGTAGTTCGGCAAAGTAATTGCGATTACTTTTAATGCAGCTCATGTGATAGTAATTCTGGTCAATGTAATTCAAACCGTAGGAGTCAGAAACTTATTTCGCTGTTTCTTTACCAACAGAAAAGTGCTAATGCCGGTAAGCACAACTGATAATGAAACGGCTAGTTCACTGCTTTTCAAGAAGTAGTGCGTAACTTGCAAATCTAAGCATGTTTGTAATTGGAAAAAGCCTCCCGTCGTGTTACTGAAGCTAGTTCCGTAAGATCTACACTTTAATGAAGGCACCTTGTGAGATATTTGTAGCAGCAGTTCACTTCCTACTGTTGTGATGCGTGTAATATACTCAGCCGTTTGCGCTGTGTGCTTTATCGTCTCGGGTGTCACTGATTGCGTGCTTGCTTTTGCTGGTATGCCTTTGTCGGTGTTTTTTTCATAGATAAAATAACATATTAAGATCTTCTCATGGTCGATGAGGGATTAGGCAAAAAATCTAAAGCCCGAGGTCAAATTGGAATATACTTCATTGCTTTTCGAAACTACTTAAACATTTTCGTTGACGCTTTGCGGATGCAACAACAGTCTCATATGTTCACACCAGTCAGTTGAAAGCGGGGAGTTTGATAAATGCCGCTTTAACGAATATTGCAAGTTGCTGACAAGAGGAACTAAAGAAAGTCCAGCAGCGTGTGCTGATAGCAGGAGCGTAACGAGGGGGGCAAGGTGGGCACAATTCCCCGGGCGCCGAATCACTATAGGAGCGCAGAATGACTGCAGGGGGCGCTGAATGACTGCGGAAGGCGCCGAAAAGTCCGAACAATGTCACAAGTATTTTCTTCAGTACTGTACATTTGCTTCCGAAAACTCTGTTTCGAACATGGGGGCGCCATCTAACCTCGTTACGCCCCTGGCTGAGCTTATGCTTTGCCGAATGACTCGTATGTTTGCAGTGATCGATGAAAAGCGAAGCCCGGTCGCGCAATACTTCTGCAGACGTGGTTGTCCCAGTGGCTATCGGGCCGAACTTTGGCAGCTGGGCATGGCAGTCACCGTCGGTCACCTGGTAAGAAAGTATTCTTTCTGTCTCTGCTTGAGACAGTGCTTGACGTTTTCATGCAGATAATTTATCTCCCGTCACGGTGTATCATCTGCGAATTTGTCACTGTTTTGAATCGGAAACGCAGTTGACCTCTACATGATCTGCACTGTGCTTCACTCGGCATGTGGTCAATATTATTCACCAACCCGTCCTTACGCGCGCACATACACACATGAGTCTTCGTTATGAAATACTTTATCTCTTCAAATGCGTTGGCCGTAACCTTCAAGCAATAAACAATATGACACTTCGAGCTCTGTCCAGCACCCTGAAACTTGATTTGCGTGTGCGTTGAGATCAAATGGTCAGTGGATTTACATGGTTGACTCTGCGCAGCATTTCCTGCTGCCTGACAAATGTTTTAGAAGTTGTCGTAGCAGTTTTAATAGCTATGCTGACCCGTGCCATGCCTTGCAATAGCGTAATTGGATTCCTAGGTGTGTGTAAAATGACCGCCATTAAAAACATTGATAAAAATATTTAATTTGGTTTAGTGCTGAGGTTATAACTTGTCGCCAGTGGTCCTCAGGATGCTATGGTGTATCGCTAACTTTGGGTGAAATTTCTCTTCTTTTCGCGAACGAAACGTTTACCGTGAAACATAAATTCATCTTATTGTTTGTTTCAATAAGAAACGGACCCTGCTAAGGGTTCACGCGCGTCGAGATTTTCTTTTCTATAATTAACTATTCTTCGTAGTAATAGTATAGACTATACAGGTTTCCGTATAGAGTCTTGTTGGAGTACCGAAAAAATTAACTGCTTTAATGATGCAGATTGTGCCAGAGTTGCGCTAAAAGGTGTAGCTTTTTGCCATTCCCACATGGAGTATTGCTACTTTTAAATAAATGGCAACTTGACCCTCATCGGCGAACTTACGCAAGAGGAAATTTATTGAACAGTTAACTCTACGATTGAATATGTGGTTATTGACACCGACGACATTGATAATCATTTTTTGTAGGATGTCTTGAAATACGAACAGTTAAAAGGATACGTTCTACAACATGACCTTTTAGTGGACAGCTTGATATATAAGGTAAGAGTGATGTATTTGTGTGTAGTGGAAAAGTTGAACAAATGAAGAGTTTTTTTCGTGGTATTTTCCTTGTATGCTGCTGATATCGAAACATTACCTGTTGAAAAAATGCTTGGAGTTTTTCATTTTGGACTTCTTTCTATTAAATTAACGATAAATAACATCACTTTCCAACCGTATGCGCGGCTGTGATTTCAAACACTGGCTAGTTCTAACACTTACAAGCCTCGTTTGTCAATCCCGAGAATCAGTGGCGCATAATTTGTTCTGCACTTATCATTTCCACAAGCATGTCCCAATATCCGCTTAGTCACGCTTATGCTTTCATCAGTCATTTAAATAAAGGTCCGATTCTCAGCTTAATATGTCGGTGGCAGCGATGCTAGCTCATACTTTGACTGCTTCTGCTTCTAACGCCAGTAAATATCGAAGAATCACGTACTAAAACGTCACAGCTTTTTTCTGTATTTCAAATGTAGTTACATTTGAGCGTGTTGGGTTTTTGTCGTTGTACCTGCAGCAGAGACCCTTGGTTGTAAAATAACTGTTGCGCGACGTTAAAAGCGAAAGACAAGTGGTTTGACCAAGAGCGTGGTTGTATAATTTGCACACCGATAGTGACATTTCATGATTTCATTCGCTTTCTTAAATATCTGCTGTTCTAACTGCAATTTCTCCCCGCCAGCAAAATCTAAAGTCAGATTCCCAATCTGCTTTCCGTCGTTGGTATGATGCAGGGCACAATATTATACTTTAGAAACGTTACCAGATTTCTGATATTTCGATGAATGCTAACAGCCACACACATTTGTAAAATCTACAGTAACAGATCTGAAAACATGGTTTGCGCTTTTTTACGAGATTTCCTACAAGATTTTCTTAATGCTATTCAATCTTCGCTAATTAGATAGAAGATGCCATTACCTGGAGAAGTAATTCTTATTATGGTTTGTTTGCTGCATATAGTAAAAGTTTTTTTGCAGGACGTCAAGCTGACAGCGGTAAACGACGATTACTACTTCGTTTTTGAAGATTATTTATATCAAGTTCTGCTGGTGTTCTCTCGCGACACTTCTGTGCTGGACGTTTTCACTCGCACCAGCGCCACCCCCCCCAAGTCTTTCATCAGAGGTAGGTGACTTTTTCTGAATGTTTTCACGGGCATTTAGAATTAAACTAATTTTTGTAAAGTGCAATTTCGTTTCACGCGCACATGGCACCTTTTATAAGCATGCAAAGCTAGAAATATACAAACGTATGAATCTAGAGACATACGCAGCAAGCTTTCACATACAGCGCAAGTTTTTGTGTCTGTCATGCAAGACACTTTGTTGTCGCTGACACGTGGTCAGAATTAATGACGGCCTGGCTGCATGCTGCTCTGCAATAAGACTGTATTGTGGAAGGGCTGTTGAGTTTGGGAAAACAGGTTTCTATTTTGAATAAAATCAACACGCTGACTTGGTTTTCTTTCAATTTCTTGACCTATTTCAACGTGCAAGGGGGCAACAGCAAAGAGCCGGAGGGTCCTTCGTCTCCCTCTCCCGAGGATGGTGAAGGTTCAGTGTCGGAGAGTGTTGCCAACTGTCCTGCAAAGCCCTCCGCTCCCATATTCGGGAGAACCGGCTGTTTGGCGGAGATATCCGAATCAGAGAACGACACAGGTTTTAGCTGTCGTAGCCGGCCATTAACACGGTGCTGTGTTGTCGTTGCATACGCTGCGTGTTGCCTTGGGCGGTGGTGCTGGAGCAAGACATGGTGAACATGTGCTTGTGTGCTTTCGCTTGCTCGAAGCGTGTTCGCTCGTGGTGGGGATGGTCTGTTATTAGCAAAGCATGAATGTTTGCGATGCTTGCGAACTTTTGTGCGGACAAACTAGATCGAGAGAAGCCCCAGTAAGCTGAGCACTGAGTCAGTTTATGAAAGGTGAAGCTAACATTTGTCTGCTTGTTCAGCGCTCAGAGCACTCAGCTCAGCACATTTTTGGCGAAATGCCTGTTCTACAATTATTCAAAATGTGGTAACTAAATATCTCCTAAAACATTTAGCCAGAGTAGTATTTACGTACGGCAAAACAACTTGTATCAAACCTCGATTGAAGGAAGTCTTGCATTCGTTTACAACTTGTTGATTTCTGTCATGGTAAATTTACGTTACATTTCACAGCTCACGAACCGATTTTCGGTCTTTGCATGAAGCGGTGTAAGGATATGTTTAGGAAATAGCGCTCGACCCATTGGTCTTTGTTTGCCGCAAAAGGTCTCAACCGAGCATTTGCATCATCGTGAATGCTTGCAAAGTAAGTCTGAATTGACCTCTAGAATATTTATGCTTATGTTCTTAAGCAGAAAATGGCAAAGAATTCGACAAAAATTGTTTGCATTTCTTTTGGGTCAAGATAAAGATTTAAAAAGTTTAAGAATAATTTGTTATAGAAGTATAACACTCACAACTGTTATGACATCAATCGGTTTACATTTTGATTGAATAGTTGTTTCAGAAAATCACTGAGCTTCCTGCGTTCGTTTTATATGCGATGTGACGGCAATTCCACAAAATGACTGTTTGTTGTTGCAACAAACACAGGCATTTTGCTTTGTGTGCTTCTTAAAAACATGCTGTCGATGTTGTGATTGCTTTGTATGTCGATTGCTCCAAATCCATCTTAACTGCACTACATACTTGCTCAACGTCGATTGATGTTCCAAGCAACACCAAAGTTCGTCTGTATTATTAGTGTACTGTAGGTTGTTCCTCTAATTTCTACCCATGAAAAAACCACAGAAGCTATTATTGTTTGGCTATTTTATCCTACAGTTTGCAATCAGTGAAGATATAGACGTTTTAGCTCCAGGAAAAAGTTGGGGGCATTTTTGCTCCAAGCTCATTTTTTCTGTGGTAATGCATGAACGATTAGTTCTTATCTGCCAAGGTGGTTATTTTCTTTCCTCATCGACCTTTTCAACGCTATATTTCACTTTTTTGCAGGTGGCGTTTTACATGTTTAGTTTAAATCCCAAGATTTTATTCCCAAGCCAACACATTTTTTTGGAATTAATAAAATCAATGAGCACATTTTTTCAAAAAATAGTATCAATCAAAGTAATAACTGTACTCCTAAGGTAACTTTTTCTGCCATTGCTTTATCATTTGTAAGTAGAGAAACCACGGAGTGTGAATGATGAAATACAGAAGTAGTACGATTGAATCTTTCTTCATTTAAGATTTGCACCAGCTACTTCGTACTTTTTTTAGTTTTATTTTACTTTACCTTGGGTTTTCCAGAAATGGCTTGGCAACACTGGTCCACAGTAATGAAATTGCATGGTCTTGTATATCACACAAAGCAAGGGAGTGCATAGTAATGGGTAAAAAAGTGAACAAGCGAAACGTACTGTGTTCATTTTAACACCGACCCTCAGGAAATTGCGTTTGATTTCATAATCCGGGAAGAAAGGTCGCAGGGAAGTTAACTATTTTTCTATTTTCACCGTCATAAAAAATTTTATCTTAACTAAAAACTCCACTGAAGTCACTGTAACCCCATCGCAGTCAAAACTTTCACAATAGCAAGTAACCCGGTGTAGTCAGCGAAACGTCTATTCATTCTATTCCCGCTGTCGTTCCAACGCTGTAGACTAGGTGCTAACGTAGAAATGTACGGAATAGTTACTTTAAAAAGTTTTTTAATTGAAGTAGTTGCTGCAGTAACAAAGTAGGCGGAAGCAGCACATGCCTTCTTTCGAACATTTGTGCCTGATTGTCCAGTTGGTCGTAGTTGCTACGGTGGTAGTGTTAAAATCATCGCTTTGTAATGAACTTGGCAAAATCCCTTTTGGTTTACAAGCGGCAACGATAGCCAGCCTTACCAATTGTTGCAACGCGTGCCGTTGTATTGATGGGAAAGCAATTTTCGGCTTGCAGGTTACGTTTGTGACGTGGAGCGACTGCAGGTACATCCGGATCTTATAACGAATCATCTTTTAGGAAAACTCGGATTGGATGAGTACGCTGTTGTTTATCCGCCCAACGGAGTTATTCCATTCCACGGATTTTCGATGTACGTCACGCCACTGTGCTATCTCTACGCCGAGCCTGTCCGTCTGTATTACGTCTTCCGCGAATTCTACACACGGTTCTTCCATCGCTTGCACGTGATATCTTCGCATCCACAAGTAAATAGATCACGTAAAACTGAATAATATCATTGCTACAAGCTTCAGTTCAGGCTCCGGTGTTTTCTTAATCTTTCATTGTTTAGTCGCTTTGCGTGGCGAAGATCTGGTATTCCAGGAAAACCCATGAAGTCTCTTAGTGCTGCGCTCCTATCTTGTGCGTTGATCCGGCGCGTTTATCAGTTGTTGATTTCGTTGGATAGGTGTGGCATGTGCCATCTGCTTGTTTTTGTCCAAACAAACTTTCAGATTTGGTTCGTGACATATGTTTGTTCTGTTGCAGGGCATTGTGTCTATCTGCCACTTATTCGAAACAATGCTGCAGACCATGCATCCCAAACTTTTTCGCCATCTGCTTGACATTGGTTGCCAGCCGTAAGTAACCCTCAATTTTTAACTTACAACACTCTGCCGGTCAAGATCTCAGCAATGTAGTTGTATCAAGTGACTTTTCCGTCAAAATAAACGAATATGTTAAAATTTGCTGTCAATCTTCAGACGCTGTTCCCATTCATCAGCAAAAAAGTTTTCGAAAACTTACCAATCACTTTTGTTAAACTTTTTGTATCAATTAGATATCCACAGCAGAAGTCGGTGAACGCTGGCTTTTTTTCGGTCATGGACCGAAATGTTTTTGAAATGACCGAAAAAAATTAAGCCATCTCGGTCAGAATGTCTGAAAATGAACACTGTTATGGTAAGTTTTTGACAGCCGGCGTACGATATATTCGTACCTAGATTTCGGCCTAAGACCAGCAGTTTTCGGTTGCCTTACCAACGCCACAGCTCCTCCGCCGATTGCGCTAGAGAGCTGTTCAAGGGCTCAAACGAATCGGCCAGTCTTCTAGTCAGCACTCGAAAAAAAATTTTTTGGTTGGGGGTTGCGGATTTTTTGTGAGTGACGTCATAAGTGAAGTAGTTTTGGGGCCAGTTTGATTCATGTTACTTGGCCTAGGGCCCAACCGCTAGGCCAAAGTATTTCGCTAAAGTTTTTATTGGAAACTAGGCTCGAGTCCGAGTCTTTTGAGCCTTTGATCGACTTTCTAGCGTGTCTGGTTCAAAAGTTATGATCTAAAATAAACAAATTAATT
>JGI24158J21664_10005525_pt1 | contig 16534 bp, 8 predicted proteins | sample Ectturendosymbi3_FD_21664 | JGI IMG/M metagenome (IMG submission 21664)
AGTTGGCAGCAGGCCGAAGCCTGAATTGTGCTTCTTGCCGGGGCGGTTGAGGTGAACGCTCTTGCCCAAGGAGCGCTATGGCAATTCACTCAGCGGCTGTGGATCGAGCACCCAACCTTCCAATTGGAAGGCGGACATTTTACCACTGAGCTATTGCCTAAGTTATTAAAATCTGGGGAGAGAAAAATACCTTAAAATGCTCACTAAATAACGCTATTGTTTGTCTCTGTCGTATTTATGTTTTTGAATATGCAGCGTTTGTTCCATCTGAACTGCAACCATTGCGAAACGTAAGGGGATAGCGTTACAACTCAGCTCGCGCTTAGTCCTAATGAAGTTATTTTTAAATATATTTTAGCCAATTAATAACTTGAATTTGGTTACGCACCGCTGGTTGCCAAGTGCATTTAATGCAAAAACCGCAGTTTGGCAGTAGACAAGATGAAAAAAAAAATTTAATTCCAGTTAAGTTTTAATAGAAGTTTGAAATACGAAAGCTAATTTGGAAAAGCCTTCTGTTACAAAATATTCTTCTATTCACTGCCCAGCAGTTGCACTGCGTGGTATTTGGGAGCATCTTGCAGACTCCAAAGTCTTCGATGTGTTGCGATTGAGAAAAAATGCTTAGAAACAGCACAGCTTGCCTTGGTGTGTTGCGAAAGAGGAGGAGAAATTTTATTGGAGGCAGGATTGGCATCACAAAACATGCACATACATTTTACTGGAATTTATGGAAAAGTGTCGACAAACGTCTATATTTTATACGAATACACCAAGAAAATTAAAATCACTAAACGTTTTGGCGTTTATCGCCGAAATGGAATGTTGCATTAGCAGGCTCGATAGCTTGCAAATATTTTTCCATCTGCAGAGTTAAAACCGAGATATTTGTTTCAGCCAGTTTCGCTCAACAACTTGAAAAAATCCAAGACAACACAAAAAATTACAAATGCAATATAACTTGGTTTTGTTACATGGTACGAAGAGAAACTGAGCGTGATTTCAGATTTTGTTATCTTTTTGCAGCAAACGATGAAAAAACACTTCCAATATATCGGTTAAGTTTGTGCTTTTGCAAAGCTGTTGCTGAAGCAATAGAGAAGTTATAACCAGGGCTGCGGAGCCGTAGTGAAGACGAAACTGATCCGGCTCCGGAGCTTTTCCTTTTCATGAACATGGCTGCGGACCTAGCTCCAGGTTCTGTTCGTTGTTACACATTAATATTTTTAATTGCCTTGTTGTGCTTCAAGTTGACTGGAAAATTAAATTTATATAGCATACAAACTAACAGAATATAACGCATTTATTTGAGTCGGTTAATCTAGTTGTTTTTTTTTACAAACAACACTCTTAATATGAGAAAATCAGCGAATAAACAACCATCACAACGTCAGACGATTCAGCAAGCAATTACTAGGAGAAAGGTTACTCAAAATAGTAACACAAATTCTGGAAAGGCAGTCACTGACTTTTCCGTTAATGCCTGGAGACATTTTGTTATTTATTACGACCAGAATCAAGAAAAAGTCTGTTTGGAAAACGAGATTCGCCTCTGAGCATTTTGACACAGTCCAGTCGCAGTCGACCAATAGTTTTGCATTCATTGTGTACTTTGCCTGTTACAATCTTGGCCATGCCAGCTAGCAGCAAACCACGAAAAACATCAGAGATCCACTGTAGCAGTCAGGTGTAGTAACTCGTAAGAATCGCGCTTAGTTCAGCTGGAGAGAGCACTGTTTTCGGTAAAGTAAGTCTAGTTTTCAGTAAAATTTGGCAAAACCGTTAGTATCTAAGAAGGGACCCTTAGCCGGAGCTACCTCTGAAATGGCCATAGCTCCAGCTCCGTCTCTAAATATTCAACTGAGCTCCGGCTCCTTGCAAAACGATCTGCAGCTGCCGCGCTGCAAGCTCCGGCTCCGCAGACCTTGTAACAACACATTTTCATTTGCATTAGTTTGAAAACTTCGAGCATGCTGGTGTTTGAAAACTTCCTGAACAAAATCTAAGCAATTCAAGGGTCGATCACACAATGTATCATCATTCTGTTGTGTCACGCTTTTTGTGGCAGTTATTTCAAACAGAATGCTTTCGAACTTGTCGGAAATTCAGGTATTCAAACCTTCTTCTTTCCATTGATACACGAAAGGGCATGTTGGCTCTGTCTTTAAACATGTTAGTAATCTATGGAGAATAATATCTATCGTCTTTTGAAAGGAATCGTTTCATAGCAAAGAATCCGACACCTATATATTATATTTACAGACCATATACAGTACTTCATTCTGCTTAGAAGGCCCTTCAGCTGTGCGAAATGCAAATGCCTGAAAGTTGAAAATTTGTTAAAATCAAGAAACAATAAAGCTAACCAGCTAAGTTTGTTCCACAAGAGAAAAATGCGTCCCGTTTAATAGAGGATAGGAAAATTTCACCGTAGGAACAATTAAGCAAAACAATATACCAAGTGTGTAGAGACATAACAAACAAATAAGCAACCGTTCATAAGGCTTCATACAGGATACGCAGAGCGGAAAAAGTTACTTGCAAAGATGTGGACTTAGCCGCTCGGTTTGTCTATGGACGTTTGCGATTGGTCACGGGCTACAAGTAAGCAGAAGCAGTCGAAGTACTGTAAAACCATCTCAAAACTTTCCGTTACATAGCAAGACAATGCTAATACCGACGGCCGACGCTCGATAACAATGTCCGCACGCGATAGGCAAATATGACTTGAAGCAAGCGATGCAACAAATAACACGTTGTCTCAGCTAATGCAGCATACTCAGGAGCTCAAAATACAATGCAAATGGAAATCATGGATGCGGACTTTTAAGACAGAGCTTGACACCGACGTTCTGTGAAGAGTCCCGACCAATGGTGTTGTAAGAGTACCTTCGAAGTGGTCTGCTGTGTCGCAGCTATTCCTAGCTCTTACCAATCGTGAGCCCAATCTGAAACACATATAAACTGCTGGCAGTACCTACTGTATGCATATGCACATAGACACAGGCACTTCTCTATACGCACAAAGACAGGGGTACTTATACATATTTCGATAGACAGAAGTATTACTCTTTAAGAGTCAACTATGGCACTCTAAATGTAACTGAAAGAACTGTAACAGCCTAAACGTAAATAAACTTCAAGACAAGCCGAGCCGAGTCCCTAACCATGTTGAGTCAAGTCTGAGTCGAGACGCAACCTGCTGCCGAGACATTACGAACCTTTCCCTCCTGCTGTCGAGTATTTTCAAGTCAGACGTTTTTCTTGTATTGATGCGGAAAGATACTGTGGTTGTATGCGTTGATATAACCGAACAGTATACTTTGGGTTGTATATAAAATTCGTGTACGCTAAAGTGGAATAAAAATTGGAAAATTTAGAGTAAACGGTGCTTGCACCATCCAAAAAGGTTGTAAAAGCAACTAATTATATCCATAGGAATGCAATGGGCCAGTCATTACAAGTCTTTATATTTTTTTACACGGCTCAAGACAAGTTTTGGAAAAAAATTCGACCGAACCGTTTTACATTCTAATTAACATTAGAGTCATTCTGATTCGTTTGAAAACGTATCTGGGTCCCGTTGATGTCTATCGAAAGGAATCCTTTCACAGCCAAGAACCAGACACTTCGGTTAGCTTGGATGCCACTGAAATCGATTCATGACTCTGTTCGTTATATCTTCCACTGCTGCACAGCACACGTACGATTGTCAACGCAAGCACAGTAGGCCTATGCATTCAATAGCGCATAATGTAACTTTTTGAAATGACATCACGACAACCAAATTACTGATTATCGACAATATATTTAGTTGTACATATATACATTTTCATATTAAAGCTGACGATGCTTACCTAGCTAGTAGGCGAAATATATACTTTGTAGGATTTCAGTGTCTGACTCTCGGCTGGGAAAGCATTCTTTTTAATAGACAGTCTCCAACTAGATTTTCCTATATTTGTCAACCGCCACTACTTTATCGTATCTACTCAAATATTCTTTATGGTTACCTTCTCTGGAAGTGCTGTCTATGACATTTATAATCATCTACTCTCCTTTATCAACATCAATTTTCATCCCAGACATGGCAAAAATATATTATTGACCAACAAATTCGCTGCTTAAAAACGTCGAGCTTTCATCCTTCCCGGAAGAAGCAAACACTGATGATATTTAGCGCCTTTAATTTTAACAATAACAGTCACACATCATTTGTGAATCCTCATCGGTGAAAATGTTATTAGTATATGCCATGAAATTGTCGACCAAATTATGCTTATCGATTTGCTTCCAGGAAAGATTGACAAAAGATTTGTTGACGTCCAGCTCTAAAAATATTGCTTTGTATAAAAAAAAAATTCCTCAAGAAAATCCAGCAATCTCAGCTAGGTACATATTATACTGTAAGAAAATTACTCACCTCAGGGAATCCTTAAAAGGAGAATTACCATAGATCAGAATTTGAAAACTGTGGAAATGATGCTAAAATACCTGGAAGTAGTAATGGTCACAGCAGTGACGCACACAAGCGATTCAAGTCGCAATTTACTTGCACAAGAAAACTAGTTTCGTATATTTAACACATCTTGAGTTCTGCGCAGCCAGCATAAAAGTTACTAGCGAATGGTGACATTGAAACAAAAGCAGAAAAATCACGTATTGTTGCCATTAACATATGTCAAGGGTAGATTAAGTTAGTCAATAAAGAGTTAGCCTTCTTAGAACTATTCAAGGAAACCTGTTGGTACACTGTGATCTGCTAACTCAACACAACGGCCATTAGCAATACTGGTCAACGAGGAATGCGCTTGCTGGTAGTAAGTGCCTCGTGACTGGCGAACGAGGCGATTAACAGAGCGCAACCGGCGGCGAAGATTCTAGAACAGTGGTTCTTAAACTATAGAAACACGGCGAAACCTTGCGTAGTTTTCGAAGGTTTTGTCGAACCCCATTTTTGCCCAATGTAACAGAAAGTAAAAATGGGTTACTGAAATAAAATCAATCAACCGTTTATATTTAATTGTACAGTAATCTTTCTTGTGGGTTTAGTCAGCAGGACATGTCTGTCTCGCCGTCGAACCCCTGAAACTGCTCCGTCGAATCCTAGAGGTTCGATCGAACCCAGTCTATGAACCACTGTTCTGGAAGCTAGTAACGTATGACGAAGCTTAGGCAGCATTGCCAAGTGGTACAATTTGATAAAATCGATTAGTTTACACTCATGTAAAGACACAAACAAACAAACGAATGTAACATGTGATAAGTTTTCAAATTTCAACCAAAAATTATCATTGCAAAAATTCGTAAGATTTCCCTGGGCGTCTCAAAGTTCTTTCAGTTAATATCAACATTAGTGAAAGCTCCAACAGCTGGGATTGCTTCCACTGATCGAAAACAACAAGGTGAGATTTGGCTTTGCAGCAATCTCTTTGAGGAAATCTCCTGTTTGGAATTGCTTTCATCTTTTTGCGACGATTCGAGCTTGACTTATCATTCAGCAGTGATGGTCACAACAGTGACGCACACAAGCGAACCGTGTCGTCATTTACTTGCACAAGATAACTAGTTTCTTGTATTTAACGTATCTTCAGTTCTGCGCAGCCAGTATAAAAATTACTAGGGAAGTTGACATTGAAACAAAAGTAGATAAACCACGTATTGTTGCCATGAACAAATCTCAAGGGTGGATTAATTTAGCCAATAAAGAGTTAGCCTTCTTAGAACTATTCAACCAAACCTGCTGCTACACTGTGATCTGCTAGCTTAACGCAACGGCCATTAGCAATACTGGTCGAAGAGGAATACGCTTGCATACCTGGAAGTGTAATTAATGAAATTGTTTTTACAAAAAAAAACAAAAAACAAAGTTAAGTACAAAATATACAGCTCCAACTTCAGCAATCAAATTCACTGCGAGCAACAAATGTTCACTAATCGAATATTGACAAAAACATACCATGATAAACTGAACTTCCGTCTACATTTTTCAATGCTTTTCTTCAAGAGTCATTTTCCAACTTGCGTTCATTTCCACTGAACACTGCTGGTGAATTAAGCCAAATAGTTTCATCTTAAAAATGCAAAACTACATTATATGCTAATGGCGCTTCAGCGACGCTTTTAAAACTGTCTATTAATATTTCAACTTGATAATGGTTATCTGAACTGACAATCTGAACTGCATTTGTTGTTTTTAGGCCACGATTTGCCTACCACTAACACTGGATGGCCAATCAAGGGCTCTAAAGATTCGGACTTTCGCCTAGTTTATTTTAAAAGAAAAAACGGTTATAAATTGCCACTTGAACTTTTTTTTCAGACCCTGGTTACGTCATTCAAACTTCTCCCAATTGTGACGTCACACCAAACACGTTAATCACAAAAGTGTCCGAATGTTTTTGAATCGAACCTAAGAGATCTGCTTCTTTGGAGGGTTTGAACAACTCTCTATAACTCTATCGGTTGGAAATTAGAAAGTTATGACAAGACAAAGCCCTAGCGACAAACGTGATCCTTATAAAGTGCTAATCTCGAAAAAAACTCTCTAATTGCCAGTTTGGAAATGCATTAAATGTGAATTGTGAAACCCCTTTACTACCGCGATTTGCCCGGTATGTTCGCCCATAACTCGCCAGCTGGTTGAGCTAGAGAGCTGTTCAGACCCTCGAAAAATGAAGCAAGTCTAGTAGTTTCGATTAAAAAGAATTGGAAAGTTTTAGATTTGAGTTTTTTTGTTGGTGACGTCACAACAGAGGTAGGTTTAGGCTTTTTTGGCCAACTTTATTTAGCCCTGAGCCACAACCGCAAGAGGAAGCTTTGCGCTTCTTTTTTCAAAAAAAACAAGGCGAAAATCCGCAACATTGGAGCCCTGGATTGGCCTTCTAGCGTTTGTGGTTGGAAAGTTATGAGCTACACACAAAAAAACGCAAAATAAAAAGCAAAAAATATTGTAAATCCTCTAGGGGATTGACTATATAATTTGTTGTTTTGAGGTCATAGCTTTTGAACAACAAACGCTAGAAAGGCAACCACGAGCTCTAATGACTCGGATTCTATCCTAGTTTCCAAAACAAACTTGAGTAAAAAATTCCATCTAGCTGTTGGTGGCCAGGGTCCGGTAATCTGGGCCAAAATGGCCTAAAACCTACCCCAATTATGACGGCATCCACAAAAAACTTAAATCCAAAACTTTCCAATTTTTTTAATCGAAATTACTTGACTTGCCCCCTATTTAGAGGGTCTGAACAGCTCTCTAGCTTAATCGACTGGCGAGTTATATTGGTGCAAAGTTCTTTGAAAAAATGGGGCCTGCGGTAGTTAAAGGATTTTAGGATATAAACTTTTGCATGTTGCTACTATTGGCTCGTATCAAGGCTGTGTAGCCAGAACTCAAATTTCCGGTCCCGGCTCTCGCTCCAACTTCAGGCATCTAAAATGTTTGGATCCAGCTCCGTTTCCGGCTCCAACAGTTAAACGTTTTTGGCTCCGGATCCGGTTGCTGATGGATTTGGTCTGTTGAAAACCGAAAACTATTGTATTATTTGTACAGATCGCTTCCCCCACACACTAGGGCTGTGGAACTGGAAACCAAACTTCAGGCTCCGGCTTTGGTTCCACCATCGAAACGTTTTTGGCTCCAGCTCCAGCTACGGCTACGGCTCCAGCCATCCAGAATTGCTTGGGCTCCGGTTCCACAGCCCTGGTTAATATACAAGTAGGCACAGGTATATTGCAAATTTCAAATGTCAAATTTAATTTTAATTTTTTTCCATTATCATGTATCAAATGCTTTGCATTTTTATGTCGATTATTAAGGCAAGAAGTTAAAACAGAGCGAGTTTATACTAAATTATTGTCCTCCTGTTACTGTTGTAGTGCTATAGAAGATTATTAAATTTGCTCTGCTAGTGAGAATTTCTATAGCGTGCTAGTAATGTTAAATTTGATATATTTGTGAAACTAGCAAAGCAACCGTGTTATGTGCATTCTTTGAATAATATAAAAATAACAAATAAAGCATATCATTTTCTAGTTGTAATATTGAAAAGATAATGAAGCTCACTTATGATTTATAATTTCCAAAGCGGCTCATAAAACAGGTCTCGCACAACACACTTTTTTCTTCTCACGGGCCCTGCCCAAAGGTATTGCTGAAAAGTCGTTAGTGTAGGTTGCTCGACTCCTCGCTTACCGCGTCGAACTCACACCAGAAACATTGTAGGTCATCTGGGAAATACATATGTGCAGCAACCCCTCTTCTGTATATAAGCGTACTCTTCACTCTCTGTAATTTTTGTCTTTCTTTGATATTGTACTTTGTTATTAATTTCTATGTAATTTTCAAGTTATTGGCATGTTAGTTTTCACATTATTGCATTTCGTCAAATCGTTTTCCTTCTTCATTTCAAACGTCTTCAATCTGCTACTGATGTCTGCCAACAATACGGCTGACTGAGTAGTTGACCCAAAGGGTCTTACGCGAAAACTTTGAGACTCAAATAATACGCAGTTCACACAATTTAGCAGAATTCCTCATCCCTGAATTGTTTTACTCATTTGAATTTTTCAAAAACATCTGATTAACTTTTCTGCTATTTCGTATTTTGTTCTTTTTATTGTGTTTGTGTTACTTGGTGATTTGAGTCAAAAAAAGTCACGAATAAACCTGCCTACATAAATGATGAATAATGCCCAAAAATGCATGGCGAAAAGACAATTGGAAGGCGAGTTCGTTTTTGACGTTGGGGTTGCTTATGCCTGAGCTACTCGCCAAAGGTTTTACTGGGGAAGAAAGACCAGGGCGAGCCGGGGTTCACAAAGAATGCAATTCACGTCGGAATGGAGGTGAGAACTTTCAGTGCTTTTAAAAAAAGAGCACTAAATTATGCAAAGTTGTTACGTGTCTAAAGATGAAATCTAAGCCTACCAGCATCGAAGTGGAGGCAGTGACAACTAAGGCATAGGCCAGTAAAAAATCTATCTATGCGCAGTTGTGTAGTCTCGGGCTGCAGATGTTTCAAAAGTTCTGTCGGGTATGCGGAGTGCTTATGCTTTTGCGAAAACGAATTTTTTAAGTTGACTACTACCAACAACTCGAGAAGAAAACGTGTTGCTTGCACGTACTCTGTAAGCTCTTAGTGCAAGATATTGGTGTCTGAAAACGTACTCTGTAAGATGTTAGTGCTTGATTCTGTGCTGAGAAAGGATTTCTCTCCTTATACAGAGCATTGTTTGCATTTAGATATTTCAACACATAAGGATCTTGTTTGTGGTGAGCCCCTCAGTGTTCAGCTGGAGCATGCTGAGTCTTGGGTCAACTTGGGCAGCGGAAATGCTCCCGCGCCTTGAAAAGGGCGTTTTCCTACATATCACACGCTGAACACATCCAGCACGGATAGCAGTGTTTCCTCTCGTAGCGACAGGTTCAGTAAGCATTTCAAGAAATACCGCAACGGGGAGGGCCAAGAGAAGGCACCTGTTATCTTGTTGAGCTTCGTCAAAAAGGAGCCACATTGTCTCTAGCACGCCGTGCCATGGAGCCTGGACATCTGTTCCACTAAGCGTTCACCTGTCCACCGAGTGCAAATGCACGACGTCGCAAATCGAGAAACCCATTTGTACCCGCCGCACAGCAAATCATCAGTTCATCTGACAACAACAGAAGTGTGGCGCTCTGGGCGGAATGGAATACAGAGTGGTTGGACAACACATACGAGACTCCGTAATTTCATCCCCAACATCGGCACCCCCTCGTGGAATGGCTCTTCCAAGAACAGCGTGGATCCGGCTTAACCGCCTCTGCACCGGTCTCGGGCGTTTCCGCTCTTGCTTGCACAAATGGGATACGGCCTCTTCGGCGGCCTGTGAGTGTGTCGCAAAAGAACAAACCAGCGACCATGTTGTGCTTGAATGTCCAATCCATCGACCTCCCCATTGTACTGCACGGCTTGACGGTTCTGGAGGATGTGACAATCGAATGGCTGCTCAACACCTGCCCCGAGATCTATGTGCGGCCGAGCAGTGGATTAAAAAGACTGGCTAAAAAGACTGACGAAGAAGAACAGATGGTGAAGAAACAAGCTCTGTTTTTTCACAAGTGATTTCCATCGTGAATTTGTATATGATTTTGCGCAAAGTTACAGCAGTTATCGACAGAAAAACTATTGAAAGACATAATGCAAAGTCCATGGAATCCATTACGTGTGTGTTTTTATTCTTTCGTGGTGAATTTGACAGCGATGATGGCTTTAACCAACATGACAATTTTTTGTTTTTTTATTATTTTTCAAGATTCGTATTTGTTAAATGCAAAAATGGCTGTATATTTACGTCAAGGCAACAAAATGTTTCCGGTTTTGCGCTTTTCATTCTGCAGCTCTTTTTCATAATGTGTGTCTGAAACGAAACATTCTTTTCATGAAGGATTCAAGAACATGTTCGTTTGCAACAACGCACGGAATAATGCAGATGCAACAGTTTATCCTGAACAGATTTTCTACCAAAAAATCTGATATCAAATAAGGACAGTCAGATGATGTATGTTTATTGCACCAAAATAAAATTGTTAAAGAAGACATATGACTATTTGCTATCAAGACGTCGCTTGTTTTGTCTTTGGAAATAAATGGATGTTTTTATCGCCCTTTAAGTTAAATAACAGAAAAATTTTATGTTAATGTTATAATTCTATGACTTTCATTGAGATCAAGCCAATAAAATGCTTTCCTTTATTCAGTTTTATCTGTAAATCTTCCCTCAATGGCGATTTATTATGTTTGAGTTTCGTCAAAATGTTAGAGTGTGACAGCGGATGCTGAAATGTCAGAGAATCTCAGTCAAATAGCAGCAGCGCTTCGGAAAGATAAGAAAAATGCTATGACGTCTCTAATATAACAAAGTCGATTGTTGAAAGTCAACCAGACTGCTTAAAACACAACAGGCTGCTTGCATGCAAATTTGCAAAAGGCAAACTGCAGGCAAACTTTGCAATGAATTATAAGGTGCTCAAGTTCATGTGTCTTTCTGGAATATATTGCGTTACAAACACGCAAAATGGCGTTTTCATGCATTTGGTTTTGTTCATACAAACCTGACCAACATTAAAAGTTTTGTTTTTCTGGTATGAAATGTTTGCTGTTTCAAACAATTAATTACTGCATATGGTCGAACCTATTAAAAAATATTTGACATACGGATTTACTGTAATTCAGCAAAGTCATGTATTGATGGGTTCCTTACTACAAATGCGCTTGTGATCAAAGAAGCATGGTTTTCTGAATTCATTCCAGTTACAGCAATTAAAAAAGGAAACACAACAGAAGAAAATATTTAGGAGTAAAACTGTTTTCTCTGCAGTTTCAGCAGCTCGTTTACACTATGTTTGTGGTAAGCAACTCATAAAAGAAAGTTGAGACCCTTTACACCAAAATAAAATTGTTAAAGAAGACATATGGCTATTTGCTATCAAGACGTCGTCATATGAAAAACATCTGAACTTCAAAGCTTTTCAAAAAAGGTTAAAGCCTGCACAATCATTCGTACAACATGAGAGTTCTATTTTATGCTTATTTAGCCTACGCAAAGCGTTTCAGATTTTAACGGTACGGATATATACGTGAAATTTTAGCCAGGCTAGGCACCAGATGTGAGCACATGTGTTTCATTAATGATGAAATAGAAACATGTTATGCATTTATTTTCTGTGATACAAACACTGAGATTTCACTTTTGTTATTACTGGACAGAACCACATGAGTTTTGTGCTTCGCATCGGCTACAGCCAAAGGCAAAAATATAAGTGCATCGCACTATCTAAGGAAAAAGTAGATCATTCTTACTAAAAAGTATCAACCACTCACTGAACAATGGCAACTACCCCAATGTGTGCACAACATTTTATTGAACTTCTGCATCCACCTGCTTTACCATTGTATTTACGCAAAAACTATTTTTCGGTGATTGGTTATAGCATTTGTGCTGGAGTTTGGTTGCTTTAAGTTTAGTGGTGTAGTGCTGGAAATGTATCCTTCCTTATAAAGCTTTTCATTAATTTGGAAATATGTTTTTCTCTCGTTACACCACAGGGCAGGATGTTGGCAGCGTGTTGACTTCTGCCACTGATGGAGAAACATGTTGACTTCAGCTGAAACTCGAAAGCTCTTGTGACTCTGGTCTCGAACAACAGCTGGAAAAGCTGCGTTTACTGTAGCAGCGATGATGTGCAAAGTGCAAATACCGACAGCGATCTCGCATTGTGTTGTGGCTACATGGGAGCCGCAGAGGAAAGGCAAACGGGCATTTGTGGATTGGCACTGAGAACCAAACATTTCTAGAAAATCAGAAGTCATCAGCGTAATTCTGATTAATTGATTTAATTCCTGCAATGACAGTTTATTTGCCGGTATGACCTTCACACTCCAGGTTCACTGTTCTGGTGTCATGCAATGATGAGCTTGTAGTTCACTCATGTCCGCTCATTTGCTTGCAGAGGCAGGTTGCAAAACTTGCGAACGGATTGTTCTACTGCTTGTCTTTACAATAACATGGCAACAAATCTTCAAAGGTTCACTGAAGTATCGGTAGTGGGCGTTTCACCGCATGTGACACTGACAGTTTAACGCAGATGTCTTTGGCAGGTAATGTTGCGAGACAGTGATTGCTGATAGCGGTAAGCCACGTAGATTTATACGGTGTGAAAAGAAGCATGAGTGAAAAAGAACCATTGCTGCCAACGAAGCGCATTTATGTTACCGTTGCCCTACTAACACAGGGCATTTTTTTATGATGTAGAAAAGGCAGAGCGGTTTGTAAACGTCCATTGCATTGCCTTATCAGCAACCTGAAAAGGATAAAAAAACATTGACGTCCCCCCTCCTGGAAAAATTTCTGCGGACGCCCGTGTGTGGGTATGAAGGGAAGTTATTTCTCTGTGATGCTTCATTTGATCGGGAAAATGTACCGTGAATGAACAGACAGAATAGTTTTTGAAATATCTGGCTAACTGCTGTGTTTCCTCACAGGTCATCAAGTTTAGGTGGTTCGGGACGAGAAAATGAGGAATGGACTTTTGTCGCAAAATCCAAAAATTCTTCACAAATTTCTGAAAGGACCCACCAATTGCAAATGGTGGCTATCCCCACTGGCGACGGTCTTGATGTTGTCGAACGCTCAGATTTAACAGAATGTTTCAAGCACCAGCCACATGCTCAGCTCATGTTTCCATTAAACAAATAATGCAAAAGGTGCAGATTTAAGCAAACATTTTTTCAAAGACAAAACAAGCCAGCACCCTTCCAGCTTATTGGATTCAAGTTTCAAAATTATACTCAAAAGTTGAGCAGAAGAAATTTTCTCTCTGTCTCTTTGAGACAATCAGTGCTCAATTTGAGCTAAAGTACTTAGCAGGGAAGGATTTAGGGAGCTAGGGGCCCTAGGCCATCTTAGTTTTTTGGGGCCCCACGCAGGTGTGACCTATTTGACCGTTTTTTGAAAAGCGTGAAAGTATGCCCCTCTTATGTGTAGTTTCCCTTCGAAATTCTATCTTTTATGGTACCGATTTTGGTTCTGCAATTGCCTTAGATCTTCAACAGAAATTAAAGCGTTCCCTACATTCTTCTCAAGAACAAATGCCAATGCGATTTTTTCTTGGGATTTGTAGCTCTTTCGTGTACTTCAGAAATTCTCTTCGTTAAATTTCCTTCATTTTTAGCGTTTTTTTACAGGATTATTTTTCTGGTATATGCAGTTTCACACGGGACCTTGTTGCTGCCCTCGACAATATCGACTAGTTGTCGATTTAATTAGCTGTACGTAAAATCCTTTGTTAAAGTAAACCACATATTTTATGGACCAAACAAGCACAATCCATTCAGTGGGCACAGGGTTTATTTATGCCGTTTTTAAGTTGTAATTTTCCAAGCAATGCAAAATATAGTGTTTTAATCCTCTAGGCCGGTGTTTCAAAACGATGTGCAAGGGGGCGTAAAAAGCAAAGGGGCGATTGGAGGACAAAACAACACCAAGGGGGCGAAAATATTCAACCACTAATCGATCATTGAGGTAAATTCAGTAGCCTACCATAATGACTTGTTAGTTTCTTGCAAATTTTAATTTACTACGATAAGCGTTGGAGATTGTTGCTAGAGCAATTCATCCGCTTAATGTTTACTCTGGATCGTCTATGTGCTCGGCTACAGTGTGAATTACTTCAGGGATGCGGAGCCGTCGGACAAATGACACAGCTCCGGCTCCGGAGCTCTTCTTTTTATGAACATGGCTCCAACTCCAGCTCCGGAGCTTCTGTTTTTCATGAGTGTGGCTCCGGAGCTCTCCTTTTTCATGGCTCCGGCTCCAGCTCCGGCTTCTGGTCGTTTTCACATATTGATATTTTAGTTGTCTTGGTGTGCCTCAAGTTGAATGGAAAATGAATTAAATCATGCAAAAAAAACTTAGAGACTATACCAAAAATTTTGCGTAATTTAATCTTGCAGTTTTTTCAAGCAGCGTTCTTACGCATGAGAAATCAACAAAAAACAACAGTTACAGGTTCAAACGATTCAGAGAATAGTTACTAGCAGAAACGTAACTCAACGTAACGAAGAGTTCTGACGCTCTTAATACAAACAATTTCTGGAAAGGCAGTGGTCAAAGGCTTGCAGATCTGTTGTTGCAGTCTGGTGTCATGACTCGCAGCAATCTCGTTTAGTGTACTGTAAGACCACACGCAAGTCTATTTGGCAAAACCGTTTGTATCTAGTAAGGTATCCGGAGCTACCTCTCAAATGGCCATCCTCCGGCTCAGGTCCTACGTCTTAAACTTTGCTCCTGCTGTTGATTATTAATTTGAGCTCCGGCTCCGGCCCCAGGTAATATGAACAACTCCGGCGCTCCGGCTCAGTAGCCCTGGATTATTTTCACAAGAATTCTGAACGTAATATTAGCGTCGTAATACAATACCTTAGTTCAGCGTTTTAATGGCTTGCTTCAGCTATTTAGTACTTTCTTTAAACATAATTATATAAATTTACAACCTTGTGTTTACTTTATCAGGCTTGGGGGACGAAAACCACGTGTCGGGAGTGAAAAAGAGACGATGGAATAAAACAAGTTTGAGATACACTGCTCTAGGCCTGATTGCAGATTCAACAAGTAATCTCTGTTTGCGGGCAATCTAGTTGGTAACAACCAAACGTAGCATCCCATATTGACAATATTCCTTTTCATCGCAGTTCTGCAGTTGATTTTGTGTTGTAGGTTTGCCAGTCAGGAAACAAAAAACATTGTTGAGTTGTGCTGTCTTAACGTTGATGTTTGTTTAACTGCTCAAGCCATCTACGCCAAATTGAATCAGTTCATTGAAAAACATTTGATACTTTCACAGCACTAAATTTTAGTGCATGACAAGGGTGTACAGGTTTTCTAGCAAATTTAAAAGTGTGCACCAATACAAAAAAGGTTGACAACCACTGGTCTAAAGCAATCGTAGAACCAAAGTCGGCACTACAAAAGATAGATTTTTGAGGGGGAACTACCTATTGGAGGGACATACTTTCACGCTTTAAACACAAGTGACCAAATAGGTCACACCTGATTGGGGCCCCAAAACCTAAGATGGTCTGGGGCCCCGCGCTCCCTAAATCCGTTCCTGCCTCACGTGAGACTCAGGAAACATCCGTTGGTTGTAACTTTGCCCGAACACACAGCTAAGACGTGCAGAAAGATTGCTGCAGTGGTTGTTCTGAGTCTTGCAACAGTCAGCCGTGTTAATGTCATCAAGCTGAAGTAAGATACTGGATCCGTTTTCCCTGAACATAAAGGAAAGTGTAGTCGTACGAAGAAAACCACACCAAGAGACGATGGTTACTTACTCCTACAAAGTAAATAAGATCCCCGCAAGTCGAGCGACGAGTTGAATAAGTATTGACGGGAAAGGGTGTCCAAATCAGTTCCTCTAGAGAGAAGTCAGCACGTTCGAAGATAATAATCCGACGAGAAGATTCGTGATTCGCAGATAAATCAGTTTGCTTTATATGGCAATTAAAGGGTTAACAGCAGAAAATGATATTTTGGGGATGCTTGTGATGCTTCAATTACTACGGTGCCGGAAGCTTTCAGCAAACGAAGGAAGGATGAGCTCAGGCACGTAGCCAGGGGGGGAGCAATGGGGGCAATTTCCCCCCCAATCCGAAAGTTGAATCAACATTTTTTGAGTTTAATCAAGCTTTTGATGTGTAAGTCAAATAAATACTTCAGCGCAAATCAACGAAACTACTTTAAGGAATCTAACCTACTTCGGCTTTTAGTGGAAATTTATCAACGCAATATGGTTTACAAATTGTCCATGATTAGTCAAAGGTTATGTATATGGTGTAAATGCTGGAGAATTCATACCATGGCTGACCTTTACCTGAGGTAAAGGTGTGGAAGTTGGTCATAATTGTGGTAATCAATTCCCTAAAGCGTAACAGTTGCGCGCGTTGATTGCTTGCTGTGCATTCCTTGGTTTGCGTCCTTACTTTCGTGTTCGTTATTG
>JGI24158J21664_10005526_pt1 | contig 16534 bp, 10 predicted proteins | sample Ectturendosymbi3_FD_21664 | JGI IMG/M metagenome (IMG submission 21664)
TTTTCAGGCTGAAATGGATTTAAAAAACTGAAAAATTAGTGGTTTATTTGCAACAAAGGTTTGTCCTAGCAACGTCCATAAATAATTATTTCGAACTCCAAAAACATTTTAAGTTTTGTTTTTGTTGAAGGTAATCTTCTTTTAACATAACACTTGTAAGCGAACACTTGATTACAGATTTATTAGTGAGCTGCAGCCATAACTTGTTTGTCATTGTCCCTGAAATATCTGAAAGAATTATTGGGATTCACAGTATCAAAGACCGAGTCTCGGACATCTTGAAAAAAAACAAAAAATGATAGAAACTTCGTAAAATTTTCAGCAGCCATAAACCTTAATTCACAAAATGTAAGTTGGCGATGGAAATACTAACGTCAATAAACGAGTTTTTCCAATAGACAAATATTAAAGGCGAAACACATTGTATTTTTGCCTTTTTGTTTCAGATGCAAATGACCTCGCGCCATTTGTGTCTGCTCAGCATTACTATCCTTCCCATTTTTGTTTCTTAGCTTTCTTGCAAATTAAATTTTCTTTCGTGAAGCCCGACTTTCCCAGCTGTTTATAATGGGCCATCAATCCCGTAAGTACTCAGGGAAGCAAGCTTATCAAACGTACCCTCTATAAAAACTTACGTTCTGGTGGATCGAGTTTTTTAACCAAAATTTACTTTGGCCACGCGTCACCTGCAAATCATAGACCTATCACGCATGAACCACTGAACTCTCCGAGTTTTTCGCAAGATGTCCGTGAATTGTGGCTTGGCTTGCGTTGGCAATTTCGACGTTAGCTTGTTTCTAATTAATGGAAATAGAGATTTTTCAAGCAGTTTGTCCGAGCTACTAGCAATGCATATAGGTAGTAGCCCGGTTGAAACGCTTTGCGAAAGCCGAAAGAGGAAGTTTCTGTTTGCGAAAAGTTTTGCAATAACGGCGAAGCAAAGCCGAAAATATTTAAGAAGATTGAAACAAACAAACCATTTATTCCTGAAACAAACAAACAAGCAATGGTTTTGAAACAAAACCAAAACCATTGTTTTGAAACAAAACCATTGCTTCCTGAAATGTTGTAGTGAAAACTCAAAATTAGTTTGTTATTCGACTTCGTGCTGGTGTCGTGTACAGTATGACATCATGTGAAGCAGAACGAAAAGTGCTTCTCGTTTACAGTGGAGTGTGAAGGAGAACACAATTTAATGTTCCATATCTGTTGCCGAATCAATTATGCAGCGTTTTGAACAAAGATTCTAACCTGAACACTTAAATATCGGATGCTTTTGCATTTCTTCATGTGTTACCATTATTCAACACTTCTGTATGATGATGATGGGAAAATTCCGCAACCTACAGTCGCTGCTGTTTTCTTATTTTTTTTCGATGTTTGTTCTCACCCAGATTTGCTTGAATATACAAATTGACGCTTTCGTTTTGGTGGTTAGATTGTTAATGTTTTGCGTGCGTTAAGTGTACTACAGCTGAAACTTGTGACATGGTTGTTGAGCTTGCGATACACAAATTCATAAAATAAACGAAGTAAATGCACAAATAATAGCGGAAATGACCTTGTCTATATTCCCTTCGGCTTTATAGTTGAAATCTTTGCGATGCAGATGTGAAGTGGTCGAAATTCTGAGACAGTTTTGCTCAGAGCGTAGCCTAGACGCCAAAGCTTGCTTATCAAACACTGTCTGGAGCGTTTTGCATCATTAGTTAAACAGCGAATCTTTGCAAGTCTTTGCCTACGGTTGTGTTCGTGTTTGCTGCAAATCTGCCTTAACGTTGTAATTAAGTGAAGTGGTTTTTACAGCGATCGAAATAAACAAGTTGCCTACCAGGAACTGTTGTGCTATCAGTTAATTGGAAAAAATACCGAATCTCCTTTACTCAAGCACTGCTGGCGAGAAAAGACGCATCTAATTTCTCTACCGTCTGTGTTGCCTCGCGAACATTCTCATGCGATGAGTCAGCGTTCCGCATTAGCTTTGCAAGAAGCAATTGCCTTGCTGGAAAACCAAGAAGGCATGAACCAAAGCTATCTCATCCGAGAAGGCTAACGTGCGGCTTGTAGATACACAAGCTTTATCTGCAAGAAGATGTCCTTTGCGTTATTTAACGAAATGCAAGGAACAAAATCTCTTGGATCTCCTAAAACGTTTCCTAAATTTGCTAAATAACACAAATCAGTAGAAACCTATAAGACTTCAGGTTTCGTTGGGTGCACAAAGTGGTGAGCTCTAGCAGAAACGCGAAGACACGACGCCCCAAGTTTTGTTTAAGGGGTACGTTCTTTTTCTTCTTATAGTGACATCAAACTTTTGGCATTAAACGAAGGCATTGTTTGTTACATTATCAAAAGAATAATTTCATATCAACTAAATTCTAGCAAGCACGTTTAGCCTTTCAAAGAGCGTAATAAGCTTATTTTTTGTATCGTCACGCCATTATTCGTTACTGTTACCAATACCTTTTCCCGAGGCTTATACTGTATGTACTTAACCTCGTCGAAATGCACAATATAGAAGCTGTTGTCAAAGCATGTTTCACAGTTTAGGGTAGCCAGATATAGTTGTTTGCAGGCATGGTTGTTAGCATCGAAAAAGTTGAAACCCAGTCACATGGTAACTATACTTGCTCCTCCTGACAAAGACATTTGAGATACAAAGTTGAGCTCAATCATGGATGTAGGTAGTTGTGTCTTCACTAGTTTCGAGACAAAACGCCCGATTGCAGAACTTTAAAATCTCAATCCATAAAATGTCACAGCTAGAATGTAAGGCTATAATATTTGATCCATGTCAAAATTTTGTGTTCTTCTCAAGTTATATTATGCGGATGTCCGTGTATATTGTTAATGTTATCCTTAGGACCAACGCATAAAATTTAAAATTCTTTAACAAAACATACGTTTTCAACTCCTGTCAATTGCAATGGACGTGAACTAGAATATTTCTATGATATCATTAGATTGTTCAATTCCCTAAAAGAGTTGCTGCCGACGTAGAAATTCAGAAAATATTCTGTCATTGGAGATTGGACGAAGTAATGTTTCAAATAGCAGGCACGAAACGTTGTAGCGGAAGTTTCACTTAAACTCACTACAAAAAAATCAATCAAATAAAAGCACATAAAATTTTATTGCATATTCATTGCTTCTAAAGACATGCTTGGCTTGCGAAACAACTCCAAAGGTTTCCTAAAATGTATCACAAATTTCAGGTAGTTTCTAACACGCCTCATTTCAGTACAAGTACTCGGCATGGCTTTTTCAGTGCTGCCTTGCGGAGCAACCTTATTTTTAGTTCACTTTAGGCAAAAAACGTTTTTCCTCTTAGCTGTACATGCAGCCGAGAGGAAGCGTGGAGGAATCACGTGACGTTCCCTGGTAAGGATGATGCAAGGAGCTGAAAAAGTCAGCAGCTGCTACCGCTGCCATCGGGTTTACTGGACCACTGTGGTGGCGCGGTGGGGGGTGCATCGCGTGCGAAGGGGGGTAACCGTACTGAGGGACGGTCATTACCGGGTTCATGTCGGGCATCATAGGTGGGGCGTGGCTAAATGGGTGGTGAGGGTTGAGGTGACCAATGCCTGCAGCTGCAACCAGTGCTGCTGCTGCCGTGTTGGAGTAATGCGCGGGCACGCCCGCATGGTAAGTTCCCGGATGTGCCGTGCCAGTCATGTGACTATGCCCAATCTGGTGGAGTTGGTCATGAGGAATGGCATCGCGCATGCGTTCCTCCTTTCTTTCCTTTTTCCATTTCATTCGGCGATTTTGAAACCAAATTTTCACCTGGCGATCGCTCAGTTTAACCGCTTTGGCAACCTAAAAAACAAACGTTGAAGTTTTTGAAAAGACAAAGACATCTCATAGTCTTGCTCTCATTCGCAGTCCTTATACTTCTGACGTCTCACACAACAAACTGGTGGTGAAAAAACATGTTCCAAAATGGATTTAGCTGAGAGTTGCAACAAGTTGGATTTACAGCATGATTGGGATTGTTCTTTATGACATAACGCCTAGCGTTTTTAATGCATTTTTTGAAAACAATATCGCTGGAGCAAATTCAAGTACTTGCTGTCAAAACATTTGCATTGCAAGCCGTATCACTCACTTATTTTTGGTTAAACATACTGTTATCAGTTTGTATAGTTACATCAATGACTGTTGCCAACAACACCAGTAAGCATGCAACTCTTCATTAACGAGCAGAAAAGCCTTTCGCGTTTAAACATTTTCTTCGTTAAAAAATATTCGCGCTTTCTTGAAAGGCTTCTTCGCCTTGTTGGAATGGCAGTTATTGTTTTGAAGGGTACATGAAATGTTTTATACGAGTTTTGTTGGTAAAAAACTGTTATGTGACTTACCCAGTAAAGGCCCTTAGAGAGATTTTAAGGTTTGGAGGGGTAAAATGAATTTTTAATGGGGAAAGATTTTTGTTTTGATTATATATTTGAAACAAATTTTTCTAGGCACAACAAAATTTGTGGGTGCAAAAAATTGGGTGGGCACTGCCCCCGAATACCACCCCTGTGGCTATGGGCCTGCCCAGTAGATTTTATTCATCTGCTTACAAACCAGAGTTGCTTATCTGGCCAGTACGTTGGTAGGAAGCGGCTGCGTCACAGCGATCGACGAATTTTCGTCATTGCAATTCACTTTACTTTGTTGCAATACTGGTCTTATCATGTTAAAGGCTTAAATTACAGTAATTTTTTTACCAACCTCTAGCCTTCGTTCCCTAGAAAGATATTGATTGTAGTGAAATTCCTTTTCCAATTCAAGCAGCTGAAACTTTGTGTATGGAACGCGCTTTTTGCGCCCACTGGCGGTCAGCCAGTTCTTTGTTGGATCTCCCTCTGCGATTTCAAAAGAAAATATTGAAATAGTTTTACAAACTGGATTTATTTAAAAGTTTAAAACTTGCTAAAGTTAGAACGAGCCTGATAAAGACAAGCTATGCGAACACAATTTCTGACAGAATATTAAGTTGTGAATGACATTTATAAAGATGATTGATTTAAGCATGTTTACAATGTCGATGACCAGCCAATACGTTTACCTACTGCAAACAATGACTAGACCATTGCCGTTATATTTGAGTAGAATCAAGAGAAGACACGCAGCTCACAAAACACAATCCAATCAATTCCCTGTACAAAAGAGGAAAATGTTTTTGCGTTTTTCGTGTTTCTCAAAAAGCTCGGTTTACAAGACGCTGGACATGATTATCGCAACAGTAAACGTAAGGTTATACGCAAAGCTTTTGACACAATAGATCTACTTCGATATTAACGAAACAGCTTCATGTGTGTTTGACATTGATGTTCGCATGAAATTCCTGCCTGCCTAAATCATCGAACCCCTGAGGTGACGAGATATTTTTTGAATAGTGTCACTCACGATACGTACCTACTTCAAAGGTAATAAACAAAAGTTCAAAAAGTAAAACGTATTAAAATCCTGTTTGTTTTTCATCAAAACTTCGGATTCAAATTTTTTTCAAAAGACTGATAGCCCTCATTTTCCTGAGCTCGTTAGAACTAGACAAAATAATTGATTCTACCTTATTTAACTTTCTGAATTTGTACCCATTCTTGGCAATGTTTTTCCGCTGTGAGTCAGTATGGAGCCTTGTGATGCACATCAAGCCTTATCAAGTATTTAGCGTATCTCTGAAAAAACGTTTCAAGAAATGCAAGGTTGCTGGAGTCTTACTGCAGCGCATAAACCAAATTTATAAGAAAACGTGGTTTCACAGTAAAATGTTAAGGGGTGAATTAAAAGCTTCAAATTCTTAAGCAGAGGAAAAACAAGCTTGAATTTAACATGAGATGAAAAAGCGCATTTAAAACGTTTATTGTCACAAACTCCACTCATTTTTATTCAATGTAAAGTCAAGACACCGAAAGGTTGAAAAGCGTGTTGTCTGGGTTTTTCGATTGAGCGCTTGTCCACAGTTGGTTGCTCTTGCTCCGAACTGACAGTCAAACTCTACTTCCACTTGGTTTGAGCTGTTGCCGCTTGTGTGCACAAGAGGTGAAATGAAAGAGCCTAACAGTATTACAACATCTTCGTTTGAAGGAAGCAGACAGAGAAAATGTCTTTTGTTTGTTATTCATATTTTTATCCAAAATTAATTCGATTCTTAAATTCATAATTATTTCTTTTGACAAACGTTACCTTCAAAAACGTCCACATTAGAGAAATTAGATTTGTGGTTTCGTGAACATCGACAACGCTTTGTAAAAAAAATCAATTCAAGAGCTTGTCTGATTTTTTCAATAGCTTTACTTAACAGCATATGCCATTGACACAGGGAATTTTGCATTAATGGTTGCAGTTGTTGTCCCGGTCACTTGGCAATTAGCCGTGTGTTTAGAAGCTTGATGTGGTTAGAATGCAGTGTACCTTGTTCAAGGACCACCATTCAATTCTACTTCGAGAGGTTTGCGTGTGTGACCTTGTTTGACCTTTTTTACAACAAGTTCAGGGTACATTGGCAGTAAAGTTGAACAAGCATGCTGAGGTTAAGCATCAATTTCTTGAAGCAGCATAGAACTGCCTTTCTAATCCCTCCATGAAAAAATGCAGTTGACAACTTGTTTCTTGAAACCGAAATGACTAAACGCGCTGACTTAGCCACTGTTTTTGTTTTTTTGTGACGAATTTATGGCTTTGAAATTGGTCAAACTAAAACAAATCATTAAAATGATGAGCAGGCACATCAAACCAGCAATGATAAAACTTGCGTTTTGTTTGACATTAAGTTGATCTTCCCGAAATAACACTACTACAAGTAAATAGCAGTGCTTTGCTTTTGTCCCAAAAAACATTAAAACTTAAAGTAGGCTTTCAGTATCTAGGATTTTCTTGGGGGGGAGGAATGACCGCCAATTCTCTACTTTGTCAGGGGGCACAATTTAAATGTGCAGTGTGAGATCCAGAGTCATCGGGCGTTAACGGGGCACTGGGGCTTCTCTTCTCGAACTTTGCACCTGAAACTTTTTCTGATGGCGACAGTGGTGAAAAGGTGACACCGTAATGCAGGCATCAGTAATTGTAATCAACATAGAAAACAAACGAATAAACAAATTTTTAATAAGCGGAAATATGAAGTTATACGTAAGCTGCATAAAGTTTTATCTGGGAAATGTACACTAGACTAGTCAATCTAATCTACATTTTCTCACTCACGCTTTCAAAATTAACGCAAGATCTGCGTCCATCGTGATCTCAAACATTTTATTGATCTTCATCACATCTTACTGCTAATTTTTTTCAATAATATTGCATAATCCGCTCGTTTTCCATGCTGCTTGCTTTCTACGTTATTTGGTATGACTGCGAATCCTTGAAATAATTAAATATTTCAACGAAATCCATATTCGTTCAGTATTCGTCATAGCGCTTTGACGAAACAATAATGAAATAGCAGACCTAGACTAGAATCATTCATCAGGTTCACTTCACATGACATTTTGCTGAAACTCATCAGTAAAGCTACACATTTAATGTCGCAAAAGCATCTAGGTAGCCAGTACGACCATTTCTTTATTTCTCGTGCAACATAGCAGCATGTCATCAGCTTCGTTTGTCAGGAAACAATAAAGGTAGTCACTGTAGATGGATCAGCATTGTTGCATATAAATGCTTTCACATTGTCAATGGTTCCTTTACCCCGAAGAAACATTGCGTACTGAAAGTTGCTTGGTGGCCGCTGAATGCAAAATTTAAAATTTAATTGTTCTCCCTCATACAATGCACACTATCTGGCAAGATTTGAAAAGGGAGGACGAATAAATGCAAGGCCGTACAGAGGACAAGCGTTTAGATCAGTGTTTCCCAAACTTGTTCGAGCCGTTACCCCAGTGTTTTTCAACCGGGGTTCGGCGAGTGGCTGCCAGCCAGGGGTTCCGCTGGAACAGACCGAAATTGCCTGGGACGAAATTTGCAACCACAGTTCTATGTGGTTGTAGCAATATAGACACTTGGATCAATACATAGGGTTCCACGAGCAACGCAAACATTTACGGAAGGTTCCGCTGCAGCAAAAAGGTCGAAAAACACTGATTTGCTCTCATCAAGGTGGCAATTATGTCTCATTATCTTCAATATTTCGCAGCAATCACTCATAATACAGAACAATATTGTAGTTTTGGTTCCGCGTTATCCCCCAAAGAATCGCATGTTACCCTCGGGGGTAATTACCCCGACTTTGGGAACCACTGTTTTAGACAGAATGCCGGACAAACGGCCACCTACGTAACAGCACAATTATTTCTTCCTGCTTTCCTACTTGCGCAGAGCGTTTCTTCCGCAGGTGATATATTCGTTCGTACTACTTAGGGAATAGTGCGTCGTCTTCGATAAGCCTCGGATCACTGCTGCCATCGTCTTGGAAACGGTAGTGCAACACTGCAGGTGGAGACAGTGCTTCGTGTTGCGTGCAAGAAGTAATTTGCCTGATATTTATGCTCTTCTCGTGTCGCTTAGCAAGTTTCCGCCAATGTTAGAAACGGTTTTTAAACAGATTTGGCAAAAAATTGATCGAGCCGTTAGAAGTGCCTTTCAATTTCTTTTGATGTAGAATTATTACGTCATTTGGAATCCCCCACGAGTCATGTTGGGGTGGCTTAAGTCCCCAAAACCCTCCCCTAGAGACGCAACTACTTAAGCATAAAGCACTCATCTATTAAATCACTGAAATTTCGATATAACACTTTTGAAGTCATGAAAGTGCTCGAGCACCGAAAGATTTACTTAAAGTCCCACTGCTGTACGGACGCAATTTGGTTTTTCCATTTTTACCCACAGTTCAGCTTCAAATCCTTGTTTTCTTTTCAAAACATTAGGCAGAGGTTTCTAGTTGACGGCATCTTGCATCTTCTGAAAATCGTACCTGCATGAAGTTTCATAGCATAAGGTTGGTCAGCGCGGAAGGACGGTGTTCCATGAATGTGTCCTTATAGCCAGTAAGATCCTAAGTTTGAGACTAAGATTGTGTTTCGAGGTCTTGCTTTCAACCTGTGAGGTTGTGAAAAACAATCCACAGGCCGCTAGTCAGTTGTCTCGTGTCGGTAGTGTTCTATACATAAGGCCCGACGCCAGACACAAATCACGCTTTTTTGGTCTTTTAATCTTTGTAAGCAAGAAAACGCTAATTAGTAAGTTAAATATAAAATCCGATATCGAGTTTATAAAATTTTTTTAATTCCTAAACTTTGTGACAAACGAAATGGAGAGAAACTGCAATTCCTAGCAATTATCTTGAAGTTTCATCACATTTATTCCAGCTTTTATTTATTGAAAAACAGCATAGATAAATGCAAAGCTTTTTTCCGGTTTTGATTAACTAACGTGTGGCCAGCTTGTGATTTTAAATTTGCAGCTGCATTCTGTATATATTAATTACGGTATTCTAATGTCTTAAAATTATGTTGTTTTTTTAAGATTGAAAAAATTCAAGCTTGCGCAGGAAGTTTTTTTCGCGAACAGCCGGACTCACGAAAGAGACCGACTGTTCTCCGATTGTCATTTCATGCAAACTAGTGGTCAAAATGGTCAAAACGCGTAACAACTACCGCTTAACACCTGTCTCTGAGCGCGGTTCAGCAGAATGGCCCACTTAGTAGCAAACTTTATTACCCGCAATTTAAGGCTAACAAGGCCACCAGCAATAAAGTCGCTTTATGATGTGTCGAAACAGAGGTTGGCCTTATGGAATCGAAACTTGTGATGAGCACTGTTCTCGCTGTATTTATGGTTGCTGGTGTTTGAATAGGGTTCTGTACAGACAAATGCAAGCGGTAAGTTAAGGGTTTGCCTTGTGAAAGAAACAAAGTACCATTCACTTCTGCCAAGAGTAACTTCATGTACGCGTACACCATAACATCTTCCTCCAAGTGACGAGAGGAGTCGATACAAGCGTGTGCTTGAAAAAAGGCAAGACCGACTCAGCGCTGGAGCATTTATTTTGGTTGAAAAGTGTTAAAATCGTTATTATCAGAACAAATACAATAGAGCAGCTTGCTAGATACACCGGGTCTTTATTGAGTAGTTCATTTAAAAAAATCCTTTCCTAACATTGCGTCCTTAATCAGTTCTTATCAGGTATATCGCTGCCAGTGCCCTTCACAACATTGCTACTAAAATGTATCTCGAACATTTCTTGACCCTAACTTTTGTCAAACAAAACGACGTTGAGTGGTGGTGTAGTTCGCGGTGTAGTTACTAAGAAAGAACACTATTACAAGTTGCTTAAACTTATTCCTCGGTCTTTGAGTGTTTGGTAGTTAAAGATTTTACAGTACTATCTGCAAATGATCGCTTAATGTGGTTTAGTGTCTGTCAGTAATCGCCTGAGCTCTTACCATCACTTCGGAGTAAATTTAGAAAAATTTGCTTCGCAGTGGTGACCCTAAGTTATAAATGCAAATGAAGTAAATACTTGCCATTAGATTAATACAATCACACACTCTTTTCGTGTTTTATTTGGGCAAATAGGTGCTTTCGCAATGACCTACACTAAAGTGCATTGCAATACAGCGTTAAGAGTCGAAAGTCAAATTAAAGAATCTACATTGTGCTGAAAACCGACAGACGTTTTCTTGACATATTTTGCTAAAGCCACTTAGGTAAGAAATATCTCCACCTAAACCGTGCTATTTTACATGATTTGAATTGTTGTCAATCGACTTGATGAAACTAACAAACCTCAGCTGAAAGCAAACCGATGCCACAGTCCAAATGCATTTGTACTAGATAGGCTTTGGTGGGAAAGACAACAAAACAACCGAACCGGGAAAAGCGTCTTTGCCGCGAAATTTATCAAAAGCTCTGAAAAAGGACAGCGAACCAGTATGCAAGAATATGATTTGTAGTAGCGTAAGAAATCAAAGAAAAGCATGGTCGTTTCGGAAACATGTTTGCAAGAAAATGAAAACCAGCAAGATTTTCTTGACAAACAACAAATGGTAACGACTCTGCAAAGCTTTCCGCCCGTTTGGCGGTTCTTTGAAGTTCAGGAGACTTTCGTTTGTTGTTGCCTTCACGTTTCTTTTTATCCGTGAATGCAGAAGTTACATCAAAAATACTGTGCATGGGAATTTTGTAAATCACTGCGACTATGTGGGAGTTGATGCTTCGAATAAACAAAATTCCTAGACAATTTAATTTTTGTTTCCGAGTGTCAAAAATCAAAAACGCGGTAGCCGTGAGTCATCAGCTTTTCCAGCCAAACAAGCGGCAGACCAAGCCCTAACCGCCGGTGAGTCACGCCTCGTGCAGTTCCGTGCCAAGGATTTGCAACATTCGGTTGCAGTGTTCTACGGATAAACACATTTCCATTTTCTGAAGTTATTTCAACGTTAATTCGTCATTCCAAATTGTTGATCGGGATAGGTCAAGCATTCTGGTCGTAAACAATTTTGTTTTGCTGCACAAGGTAGACATTTGCTGTACGACCAAATGCACCCAGGCCGGTTCAAATGCAAGCATGTCCTCGAGATTCAAGCGGCTTTAATCATCGGCATTATGCAATGGCCGACATTGTTTTGTGCTTGCCTACAGGTAGCACGTCATGCGGATGTGATCTTTTTGTCGAGGACGCATTCAAAATATCCATCAGGGGAAGCAGTCTCTTAAAAGTATTTTCTTTGTATGTTTGGGAAAACTACACCCGGCCTTATATTTCAGATGATTCGCAAACCTTTAGCTTTGACGAACAAAATGGCATCTCCCAGATTGAAGTGTCCTTGTTTCAATCTAGAAAAAAGTGTATGAAGAAACTTGGGCACCAAATCATTTCATCCCAAGCTGCTGCAATAACGTGCTAGTCTACACAAGGCTTTACCTACGACCGATCACCGATCAACATTTTGCTGCGTTTTATACCTGTGTAAGAAATGAGTTGTGGTGCTTGATGTCCTCTAACCTGGCCTTTGCTTTTACTGTTTCCACAACACACTGGTCGGCACCCAAAGACTTTTAAACGTCTTTCCACCATAAATGTACATGAAAGAAACAACTGTGCACCTTAAATGAGAAATCTGAAATTTGTTTTTGCACTGCAGGCTGCAAACGCATAATCACAAACCAGCAATTACAGCGAAAAGCGTGGTGATTCTCGAAGCTAAGACATGAAACCAAGCTGCTTTTTGGAAAATATCTTTATTCGGTGCAGATCGTAAGTTCCGTTAAAGGAGTACGTACAGTATTTGAGAGAAGGGTTTGGGATCTTGTGTTGCATGATTTGACTAATTTTGTTGACTGTTACTTCGGAATGACAACTGCCAAAGAGATGTGAATTATTTTCTGTAACAGAATACGACACAGAAATGTCGAAAATCGTTTTTGAAGGATAAAAGTTGTAAAGAACATAACTTGTCACCACTTCAAATTTCACAAATATTTTTAGTTCGAGTGAATTGCCGTGCACTTATTTTACGTGTCTAAATTTTCTTAGAAAACTTAAATTGTTGACGTTACTCTGTACGTTTATGAGATTTTGGGCTATTCAATATTTAAAGCGATGTTTTGCATGTTTCACTGTTTATTATTGCACAGCACATGCCGCCAGCACTAGATCGTCACAAACGCGTTCCTAAACAAAGCGATTATGCAACTCTGGTGATCTGTTGGTCGTGTGAAGTTTTTCAATTTTCTGCACATGGTTTTTGATATCTCATCAATCACCAAGTTTCCTTATTAGCACTATGGATATGTGGAAGATGCCCTTATGTTCCTTCCGTGACGTACAAAAGACTTTAGAAAGTCTTCCGCATGAATTTCCAGACACAAATCAAATGTATCAGTCAATAGCACAGTATACCTTAACCATCTTTCGCAAACATAAATTTAATAAAATTTATGGACAATTAAAGCACGACGCAGAAAATTCTTCTCAGCACATTTTGGTATAAGCATCGAAAAAGTGCTGGTAGATATTCAAAAAGAATCAAGTGAAAAGTGAATCAAAAACTTTTAAATGTTGTGCTCTTCTTACAGATGTGTTATTCAGATTCGCTACATTATAAGCCCAAAGATATTTGGCTTAAAACTGATTTTTACTTTACATGGCAATAAACTCAAAATCCAGTGTTTTCAGAAAAAAAATCTTTTCAGAAAGTTTTTGCAGAGTATGTATTTGTAGTGATGGAGTTGGATGTAAGTCAATATTTTATAAGAAGCTATGAACATGAAAAGCAAGTTACTATATTGCAAACAAATTGATGGACAACAATGTAATGTCTTACTAAGACTTATTTTGGAAAATGTGCTCCTATTTTTGAGGAGAAACAACTCACTGACACCTTTCAGGCTGTTTTTTAAGGCACACAATGCAACCTTTAAATTTTAGGCCTGATGGTATTGATAAACGCGCAGCAACAGTTTAATACTTGCATTTTGAGACAACGCTTTTCATCAACTCTTTCATCATTGCCGTAAATCAAGCGCTTTCAACATTTTTTCTGGCCATTCCCCAAACATGAGTACTTTGTTTTCATTAGGGTCTTATAAGTGCCCATAACAGCCGTTATACGTTTTCGTTAAAACCTACGTTAACTTCCACATTATGCAAATTTTAATTTTAAATGAATCCCATGCAACATGGGCACCTACAAATCTGGATAAAAATCACGCAGCGCTTTGGGTCTAATATTCCTAATCGCTTGTGACAAAGTGCAGTTTTTGTTCCAGACGAGCTTACCTTCATTTGATGTAGGGTTAGTTTTGTCGTCCGCGTTGACAGGTGAACAAGATGGTTGCGCTTTTACAGTTGGGGACTCTGTTTTTTCAGATTTTAATTCACTTTCTTGGTCTAAAAGTTCATGCTTGCTCGAGTCAGTCTGATCGAAAGTGCTACTGTCGGAGTTGAGCGACCATCGAGAGTCACGATCCTGCTGCCTGTGGTCCTTCAAATCGGAAAAAGCAGAAGAAACGGAGTTAGGAACATGAGCTGGATTTTCATGCTCCGGCAACGTACTCGCAGGAATTGGTGGTAAAAACTGGTTGACCTGCACGGTTCTGGAAGCGTGGAGGTCACCGTTTTTTTCCGACGCAACTCCAACAGTTTCGCCTTTTATTTCTTTATCGTGAAATCTCCTTGCGTGAAACTCCTTCGGCGGCTGCAAAATTGCTGGTACTTGGGAGGGAGGTATGTGTGAAGATGGTGGCACACATATTAGAGGTGGTACCAGCGTTTGAGCACCAGCAGCACTGTTGTACTGCTGGAAGCGCATATGATTTTGGTAGGCTAATCCGTTGTCCGTGTATGGAGGGCTTGTTGCGTATGCCTCCTGCTTGCCAACGTCCCGTTTCTCCAGAACAAATGAGTTTGAAAAAGACGAGTCAACTCGTTGAACTCTACCGTTCCCCCCAGGGTATCCGCGCAGGACGATATCTTGCTCGTCCGTGGAAAATTTTCCTCTCTTAAGACATGTACCCTCCCTCCCCAATCGATAGATCGCCGTTGGCGGAGTTGCCTTCACCAGGTCAGGATATTTTGCGTTTGTCACAGGTTCGCTCATTCTTTGTTGCTCATTAACAAAGCTATTTTTTACTTGACGACGTTAATCATTCGGAAACTGAAAGTGAATTCACAAAGCAAATGTTTAAATCATGAGCCTGAAGCAAGAGCACCATTTTTGTTAGGTGTATTCTTTGAAGCCTCTAGTAATTCTAATTGAAGAACAAGTAGAATGTACCTGCATCAAGCACTAATTTCCATAAATGAATACGTGCGGGTTTAAGTACTTGAAGCACATGACAAAAAAGTTTCATTGGAGCCAAACGCGTCACTTTCGACATACCATCATACAAAAACTACCACGACAGCTATTGCTGTACTTGGTGTCCCATTTTGAGCTTCATATTTCCTTTGCAAAGTACACACTTCTCCACTTAATGATCTGTTAAAAATATTTTTATCTGCAGAGTCACGCTTGCGTTCTTTCTGGTTTAAAATCGTAAGTTTGCATTTTTGAAGTGATGGGAAAAGTTATTTATTTCAAACGCTTTGTAGCACTTGTTGTTTTTATCTATTATCTTATCTATTGCTTTATATCTTTATTAAGGTTACAAACATCGATAAATTTTTCAAATCTCTAAAAATTTCGTGTCAATTGAACAGATTTGAATATGCGGAGCAACAAAAGAATAATGATTTACATTAAGCAATTTTTTTCCTTTTGTCTTGCGAGATGCGTAGAATTTTGAATTTTGAGCTCAAAATGCACAGGATTTCCAGTAATCACGAGAGTATATTTTTAAAATTACGTTTCTGATCTTTCGGCTGACATAAATTTCCAGCCATACCTTGTTCGGAAAACATTAGTAATTTCAAAGCGTTTGTGTCCTTTGCACTTCAGGTATCATCTAGCATTTCTTCAAAACGGGGAATATCGAATAGTACATGGTTTTTAGATAAATACTTAATATTTTCTGTAATCTATTACTTTCTATTGACAAGATGCGAAGTACTTTTTGTTGCTTTCTTTAACTTACCCCGTTTTTCTTTTCGGAAAGATATGCAAGTGTATGGTGGACAGCTTCCAAAAGCATCAGCCTCCTTCCACACAGGTCTAACGATTTATTAAGAATCAGCTCATTTTGCCGGGTGAGGCATTTCTGCAACGCGTTTCAAATTTCAAACTTCAAACAGGGCGCTGCCTACCAACTATTTCTTTGTGTTTTTGTGGACCATCATGCGATGCCGTACGCTTAGCATGTTTTCAATGTTAGGAGAACTTATTGAAAGTTGAAGCAAGTACCTAGGACGTCGTCAACAGAACAAATGGTCTTCACAAATTCACTAAAAGCCGAAAGCAAAAACGTTAGAAATTAGAATGCTAACATAGATGGCTTTGACAAACATCACTCTGTTGCGTCAAACATTGCATCAACTAGAACCCTGCATGGGCTTCATGGAACAATTACCAACACAAGTTTGCACGTAAACAACGCTTTAATTTGCCTAAAAAGTGATATTTCAAATATTTGACTGGACTTGCAGTGATTTAACTTGGTGCTTACAATAATTTGCCATGCCTCAAACCTCGTCAGCAGGAAAATTGTACGTTGACGATGACAGAGGACACAGGTTGATATACGGCATATTTAACAATAGAAATGGCTACTCCTACATCCTTAAGTGCATTTCAGAAGAATCACTCTAGCTGGGAATAACTGAAAGCATATGACTCATCGAGCAATGCAAAAGCTGCAGCAAAGTCGTCATTACAAGATGCACAAGTATTGTTGTTTTCCAGTTTTCAACTTGCGACAGACGCGCAGTGCAATTGTTGCTCTAACGGCTTTCATTGCAAATTTAGCTTCATCAGACGTGCTGGGTCAGGTTTTTGTTGAAGGTGATGTGCAAACGCAAACAAGTATAAATGGTTATCTGTTTTGGCGGCCAATCATTCCCTTTCTAAAATACGTTTGGTACACGAAAAGCGGAAGTGCTAAATAGCCTTATAATAAATACTACGGCCAAAGCAAACGATACAACTGACATCTTGCAAACGTTTCGATAACA